>Ga0206966_1001_pt1 | contig 126965 bp, 98 predicted proteins | sample Alteio_BWOrgHeat_23_FD_152970 | JGI IMG/M metagenome (GOLD analysis project Ga0206966, IMG submission 152970) | Enriched cells from forest soil in Barre Woods Harvard Forest LTER site, Petersham, Massachusetts, United States -... | ecosystem: Environmental > Terrestrial > Soil > Temperate forest >...
TTCGGTCTCCCTGCGCGATCAAGTCGACTGGCTGCGGGAGCTCCGAAAGGCCGGCGCGGTAACTCTCACCGGAGTGCCCGGAGCAACGCTACAAATTGGGGGCATCCCGGCACTCAATGCCGATTATCAGACGATTGTCACGGACCGCTTTGTGCCGTTGATGGCGATGGTGGTGGGGGCGACGCTCCTGGCGCTTCTGGCCGGGTTCCGATCGCTTTTCGTTGCTGTGAAGGCTATCGCACTGAACCTGCTCTCGGTTGCGGCCTCCTTCGGAGCCTTAGTCTTAGTCTTCCAAGATGGACGCGGGAGCAGCCTGTTGGGAGTTCCGGAGGGAACGGGCAGCGTATTCCCCCTTGTTCCCATCGTCGCCTTTGCCATCGTCTTTGGACTCAGCATGGATTACGAAGTGTTCTTGGTCGCGCGGGTTCTCGAAGCCAGGAGGAGCGGACTGAGTGAAATGGACGCAATCCCAGAGGGATTGGCTAGAACCGCAGGCCTGATTACGAGCGCCGCCGCGATCATGATCGTGGTCTTCGCGGCATTCACCTTCGGAAACTTCCTGGTGGTTAAGATGATCGGATTTACGCTGGCGGTCGCCGTTCTGATTGACGCGACATTGGTTCGTATTGTGATCGGCCCCGCGCTCCTTCATATTGCAGGCGATTGGAACTGGTGGCCTGGTGGGCTCACCACATCACGCAGGGCGCCTGTGATCGCGAACCACGAATGACGCATGAGTTTCACGCTAGGCGCGTGCTGCCTGAATAATTTCAAGATAGGCGCGCGCGATATTCGTAATTAATGCCGGATTGCCTTCCGCAATCGCGGCGGCGTTCACCAGATCTGCACCCACACCCAGGGCGCGCGCGCCGGCCTTCAGAAAATCCGCCGCCGTCTGTAGAGTCACGCCGCCGGTTGGAATTAGCTGTAAGTGAGGGAACGGTGCGAGCAGCGATTTCAGATAACTTGCACCGCCCATCGCTGAGCAGGGAAAAACCTTAACGTAATCCGCACCTGCTCTCCAGGCGGTGATGACTTCCGTCGGAGTAAGCGCGCCCGGGATCGAAATCTTGCCCAACTCCTTCGTCTTCGCAATCACATCGAGATGCAGGCTGGGGCTGACGACAAACTCAGCTCCTGCCTCGATCGTCGCCGCTGCCTCCGCCGCAGTCGTCACGGTTCCGGAACCGGCCAGAATGCTCTCCCCATACCGTTGCTTCAGATCGCGCAGAATGCTCAAGGCATCGGGCACCGTCATCGTCACTTCGATTACCGTTGCGCCGCCGGCCATCATGGCATCGACGAGGGCATGCGCCGCATGCTTCGAGTTCGCACGCAGCACGGGAATCAGTCCAACGCGTTCCAGAGTGTTCTTCGTTTCTGCCGACATGCCTCTCCTCGACCTACCGCTCAATTCGCGCGGAACTGCCCTTCATCACCCGCTCCACTTCCGCGCGCGTGGCCATGCTCGTGTCGCCCGGCGTGGTCATGGCCAGTGCCCCGTGAGCCACGCCGCAGCGCACGGCCCACTCCACCGGTTTACCTGCGATCAGTCCATAGATCAAGCCCGAGGCGAAAGAGTCGCCGCCTCCAACACGATCCAGAATGTCGATATCGCGTTGGGCGACATGCACAATCTCGTCCTGATAAAGCGCAATTGCTCCCCACGCGTTCCGGCTTGCGGTATGCGCCGTGCGCAAGGTCGTCGCAATCAGCTTCAGGTTTGGATACGCCGCTGCCACTTCGCGCAGCATCTTTTCGTAGCTGGCAATCGGCAATTCGCCGAAATCCTCGGTGACACCTTCGAGAGCAATACCGAGCATCGCCGAGAAGTCCTCTTCATTCCCGAGCAGCAGATCGACCTTTCGCACCAGTTCTCGGTTCACTTCCTGTGCCTTGGTCTTCCCGCCAATGCTCTTCCAGAGAGAATCGCGATAATTCAAATCATAGGAGACGGGTGTGCCATGTCTACGCGCGGCATCCATCGCATCTGTGGCAACGAGCACGGTCGATTCAGAGAGCGCCGCAAATATCCCTCCGGTATGAAACCACCTCGAACCGTTCTGCTGCCCGAAGATTCCCTCCCAGTCGAAGTCGCCTCTCTTTGTCTGGGAAATCGCTGTGTGGCCCCGGTCCGAGCAACCGGCTGCTGCCCGCACTCCGAAGCCTCGCTCGGTGAAGTTCAAACCATTGCGAACCGTGCGGCCCACGCCGTCATAGGGAACCCAGCGAATCAGTGACGCGTCCACGCCGCCCTGCAGAATAAAGTCCTCTGCCAGACGCCCGACAGGGTTGTCGGCGAACGCCGTGACGATTCCTGTGCGCAGCCCGAAGCAGCGGCGCAGCCCGCGTGCCACGTTGTATTCGCCGCCTCCCTCCCAGACGTCGAACCGTCGCGCGGTATGAATTCGGCCTTCCCCCGGGTCAAGCCGCAACATTACTTCGCCGAGACTCAAGCCGTCCCAACGGCACGCATCAGACTTCACGACAATTGTGTTCATGCATCTTTCCTCGACCGCAATTGTGCTTCATTGGGTCATGATGATCTACATCGAAGACATTTTGTCGTACCGTATGGTGGTACGAGAATTTCTTTCTGTGAAAGATAGACGGCTATTCTTCACATTAGGTCTTGACTCTGTCAAGGGATGGGTTGCAACTTCCGGGTTGCTGAGTGGTGATGTGAAAGAATCGCGAAATGGTAACCCGACCCGCGATCTTCAAATGGCGACAGACCGAACCCGGATTCATATTTTGTGCGGTCTGGAGGTATCTTCGTTATTCTCTTTCACTGCGCGATGTTGAGGATCTGGCTGGAGGAGCGGGGTCTCAACGTCGATCACACAACGGTCTCGCTGGTGCTATTTGTATCAGGCCATCGATTCCACGGGTGCCACTATCGATTTCCTGCTGTCAGCATTGCGTGACGCAGATGCTGCCAAACGATTGTTTCGATCCCATCCTCAACCTCGAGTAATCAACACCGACCTGGCACCGATCTACAGCTCCGCGATTCCAGACAGTAAGAAGGAAGGAACACTGCGCATCGTTGTCGACACCGACCCATGCAGTACTTGAATAACATCCTCGAACAGGACCATCGAGCCATCAAAACGTCGAGTGAACGCCAATCAGGGATTCCGAGAATTCCAGGCGGCCCGGCGAACCGATAGCTACGCTACATTAACTATCCACTGGCCTAAAAGATCGGGCAATCCAATCAGCTGTGGTAGACTTTGCGACAGTATTTAAGATATGTCAACATTATTGTTGACATGAGGATCTGTTTCTTGGTCGACGAAGCATTGAACGCGTCGGCCATAGTTCGTTGGGAGCCTCTTTTTTCGAAGCTTTCGGACTGTCGAGCCGGAAAGCCATTCGCCTGCTCAACCATGATCGGTAGCGGTCAGAAACGTTTGGAGGGTTAACATGAGTTTTGCCGCAATCATTATCATAATATTCGGTCAGCTCGCGCAGGCACCGACAACGTTCGACCTATCCGCTGACTTCTCTTTTCGCGACAATCCCAACAGAGTTTGGCAGTACGGGTATTCTGAAACTAATTCTTTAGCGGCGGATCAGTTTCGAGTCGACAAGCAATCGGATCGAGTCGACATGAAATGTGACTCGACTGGTTCGATTGGTTTCTGGCACCCGGCCGCGAATAGCGGGCCTGGCCCCGGCTATTATCCGTACGTTGCCTATAACACTACGAAGCAGTCACAGGTGGGCTGCAAAGGATGGGCGGTACGTCCCGGCGAGGTCGCCATGGAAGGCAGCACTACCGGCCAATACAGCCTGGTGCGGTTTACGGCACCCGTGGCCGGAACCTACAAGGTAAGTGCCCAATTTGAGGGTATCCACTACGGATTATCTACGACCGACGTGCATGTGCTGCACAATGGTACGTCTTTATTCGACGCCGATATCGACGGCTATGGCGGTGACCCAGCCTTCCACAAGGTGGAGGGGGCAAGCCCGACGGCGAGCTATTCGGGGCAAGTTGAATTGAAGGCCAACGACACCCTGACCTTTGCGGTGGGTGTGGGAAAAGACAAAACGAATTCCAGTGATACAACCGGGCTCTTCGCTCAAGTCATATTGCTGGCTGGCGCACCCGGCCACAAGCCGTAAACGCTTCGTCAATCACCCGTGGCGGTAACTGACACTCAATCGGGACGAAGCGCATGTTTTTGCGCTCGAGGGCTTCGGCAATCGCTTCGGCATCGATGAAGTCGTTCTTGTTCGACTTCACGAAAGGTTCACGAACCGCGCTGCGATCAGCCGGGCGTCGTGTCCTTGTTGCGTAGAGCGCGGCCAAGAAAGTGAGCGCCAGAACAAACCGAGAATCTCCGGTTATCAATGGATGAGAAAATGGGAGCAGGTCACTTATATGACTTTGCAAATCCAGGGTCTCCAAGGTCACTCAGACCTCATTTGATAACAATGCCCGGGCGATCTTCGTAATATCCTGCGCTTGTCCGCGAAACGCCCAGAGTTGTGACCGATCTTCAATCAGACTCAGACCAGTCTCACCTCCAATGGCTGGTACGTGATACTCCAACTCACTGAACATTCCCCATTTGCTATTCACACTGCATGCCTGCGTAGAATATCCCCTGTCCTCGGGGTTCGTCCAGGGTACGTCGGCATACTCGCCCGATGGATTCACGGAAAAATTGCGAACAATCAGCGCTCGTTTGCTGCCTGTCTCATACGTGTATCCGATGCGACCTGTGGTTGCTATTGCGCGGACTCCAATTTTGTGTTCGCCGGCCGCGCGCATTTTGAAGCGGATGAGATGGTCACCGACTACGAGCTCCTCGGGAGGGGCATCTACCAGACCAAAGTAAACTCTTGGTTGGCTCTTGAAATAAGTCGGGATCAGAAGTTCTCCCTGGTGCGGCATTTGCGTAAGACTCCAGAGGCCAACAAGGGGAGCGTCGTTCGGATTTGAATCGAGGATTTTTAAAGAGGTCAGAAGAGTGTGCCCAGCATATTGCACTGCTCCAGTGTGAACTGTGGCATCGTGGCGTAAAGGGTTGGGAGCCTGCACAACGGATTTAGTTATCTCTATGTCTGCCCGTTTCCTGGACCGATAACCTTCGAGACTGAGCCGATTTGTCAGCGTGACGCTATGACTGGTCTTCGTCACTTCATAGTTGCCCGGATCGAGAGCCCGCGGTTGCCAATAACCGGCGATATCAATGTTTGGAAAAGCCGGAAAGAAGAAATCCACTTCCGGCGCAAGCCAGGTTCGATCGCCCCCGGAATTCTGCCAGTCATCACTCGCATAGTAACTTCGGGCTGACTCCACACTCTTGAGCGCGGAGTTTGTCCATAAGAAATTCTCCTCACTGCCTGGCGCGAAAACTCCGAGGATTCTACCGCCATATGGCAAAATCAGCAGCCGTGTTCCATCGTCGGTTTGGTAGAGTTCTGTAGGCTTGCCGACTGCGTTCAAAGTTGCGATGAGGTCTCGAAGCATCATCCTCTGCCCTATAACCCTGGAATATATCCCTTGCCAAATGTATTCGTGGACTCTTTCCTGAAGTCAGAAACCAGAGACATGAGCGCAGTTGTTCCTCCATCGGCGACGATGGTTTGCCCGACAATAAACGAGGCATCGTCTGAACACAAGAAAGCAGCCAGCCTGGCGATATCCTGAGGGGCGCCACAGCGCGCAATTGGGATTGCCTTGTATCCCGTTGCCGCAGCGATCTCTTCGGTGAATCCAGGAATGCACTTGAAATAATTCTCGACCGTGATCCATCCCGGGGCAATCGCATTTACGCGGACGCCTTTATAGGCTAACTCCACGGCTAACGATCGGGTATATGCAAGGATGGCCCCTTTCGTCGCCGCGTAAACGGAATGCTCAGGTACCCCCTGGAGTCCATGGACCGAGGACATATTGCAAATGACGCCTCCTTTCCCATGGAGCATGTCTTCCACGATTTTCTGTGTAAGGAAATATTGTCCACGAAAATTAATGTGGAACATTTTGTCGAATTGCTCTGGGGTGACTTTGAGAAAGGGGCGATTCATGGTAACCCCGGCATTGTTGACCAAACAATTTACACTCCCGTGAAACTCGATCGCCCTTTCAGCAAGCGCGACGACCTGCCCCAAGTCATCGAAGTCCGCTTGAAATGCTGTTGATCTGCGCCCCAGCGACCTAACTTCTTCCACGGCGGCCTTTGGAAAGTCATCGTTGTGGACATAATGGAACACCACATCGGCTCCCTGCCGTGCGAATTCCAAAGCTATTTCACGCCCGATCCCAGTGTCAGAGCCAGTTACCAAGGCTCTTCGTCCCTGCAACTTGAGTTCCTGTGCCATATCGATCCAACCTGCTTGTGTTTATTAGGAAAGACTTTCGCGCCCGCCCATTCAAATTCGCGCTTCGGGGTTCGACGAATCGGTCTCTCGCCAAGTTACGATACCACCCCTGAGCCCTGGTTCGGATCCAAATTGCTGGAGACGCGAAACAGCTCAGTGTTTCGATCCAAAAAAGACCCTGTGGGCTAAGACCGGTGACCAGGTAGTGAATACCTAAGCCAAGACATTATGACGACAAAAGCGTGCCTCTGTAACTCCGCCCGCGACAATACACAAACTATGGCTTACACAATATCATTGTCAACAATAATGTTGACTAAGTCGGACACCCCTCGAGATAATATGAGCGCTCCTTATTCTTCTTCATGAAAATCACCGCCATCGAGACAATCTACCTGCCCAAGGGCGTTACAGTTCATGTCGGCGCTATTCAATACCTCTGGGTGCGGATTCACACCGACGAAGGACTGATCGGCCTCGGAGAGAGCTATCCGAACGCCGAAGTGGAAGCCGCTATCATCCATACCCGCCTGGCTTCGGTGCTGCTGGGGCGAGATCCGAGCGAGATCGATCGCCTGTGGGCCGATATGTTTCTCGCCGTCTCCTACAGTGGCTGGGGCGGCGCCGAAATGCGAGCTATCAGCGCGGTTGACATCGCGTTGTGGGATCTGCTCGGCAAGGCCACGGGTCAACCGGTCTACAAGCTCCTGGGCGGCGCGTCACGACAATTCATCCGCATCTACAACACATGCTACGACAGGGTCGATTTCCTTCGCGAACCTGTCCAGCTTGCCAGGGAACTTCTCAGCAGCAACATCCTGGCCATGAAGATCTGGCCGTTTGATCCGATCGCCAAAGAAACAGCCGGAAATCATATTTCCGCTGAACAGATGAAGCGCGCGATCGAACCCTTGGCCCTTATACGCGAGGAATTCGGTGATGCCATCGACGTGGCGGTGGAATTTCACGGCTTCTGGAACCTGCCCTGTGCCATCAAGATTGCGGGAGCCTTGAAAAAATATCAGCCCATGTGGCTGGAGGAGATGCTGCCGCAGGATAATTCCGCGTCTTATGCTGAGTTGGCGCGCTCTACCGACCTGCCTCTTTGCCTGAGCGAACGGCTGATGACGCGTTGGGGATTTCGTGAGGTTCTTGAAAACCGTTCCGCCCAGATCATCATGCCCGACATCTCCTGGTGTGGAGGCCTCTCCGAAGCAAAGAAGATCGCCACCATGGCAGAGACCTATTATCTTCCCATCGCGCCGCACAACTGCGGTGGTCCTATATTGCATTTTGCGTCGGCACATCTGGCAGCCAACGTGACCAACCTGTACATTCTTGAAACCGTCCGACGTCACTATCTCGAAGAATATGAAGGATTGGTCACTCGATCGCTAGTGCCTGAAGCACATGGAGGGCTGCCCTTACCTCCCGGTCCGGGCCTGGGCGTCGAACTGAGTGAGGCAGTGCTCACTCGTCCAGATGCGGTGAAGAAGCGAGCAGCTATATAGCGCGTAGGGGATAGCCGTCCTTGGTACAGCAAATACTCACCCGGCGGCGACGTTCCCGTCGCGGGTGCTGGGGATTCTAGGGGCGATGATGTCCGCGAGAGCGGGACTTACATCAGGTGCCATCAAGCACTTGTTTCAGGCTGGTCATTCAGCATTGCGATCAAAGTGCCCACCGGTACCGTTTGCCCCAAGGCAACCTGAATTTGCCCCAGGTAACCATTTCCCATTGATTCAACTTCCATCTCTACCTTATCGGTTTCAACGGTAAATAAGGCGTCGCCTTTCTCAACCCACTCACCCGGATTCTTCAGCCAACTTGTCACTGCACCTTCTTCCATGGTGAGACCCAGTTGAGGCATAACAATTTTGTACGCCATTGTGACAGCTTCCTCTCCTATTTATTCATCATCAGATGAACTTCCTTGACAATGCGGTCGACTGACGGAATCATTTGATTTTCGAGAACCGGACTGAATGGATTTGGAACTGGTAACGAACAGATTCGCTTCGGGGTGACGTGCATCTCATCGAAGCAATCTTCTACTGCAATCGCTAGAAGCTCCGCAGCAAAACTGCAATATGATGGTGACTCATCGATCACGATAAGTCGTCCAGTTTTCTTGATGGATTCTGTAATCTTTTGGCGATCCAGTGGAACGATGCTGCGTGGATCGATTACTTCGGCCGAGATGCCTTGCTCCGCCAGCAAATCCGCGGCTTTGACTGCGAGATCGACCATGCGGGACATCGCTATTATGGTTAAGTCCTGGCCTTCGCGCACAGTGCGAGCATCGCCTAGAGGAATTAGGTACTCCTCTTCTGGCACAATGCCTTTGGTGTTATAGAGAGATTTGTGTTCGATGAAGATAATGGGGCCCGGCTCTCGAAGAGCTGTCTTGAAGAGCCCTTTGACGTCGTAGGGTGTGGCTGGCAGCACAACTTTCAGTCCGGGTGTATTCGCGAACCAGTTATAAAAAGTATGCGAGTGATGCGCCCCGGCACTACGCACAGATCCCATGGCTCCTCGAATCAGGACAGGCGCCTTGATCTTGCCATTCGACATATAAGAAATGTTCGCAGCCTGCTGAATAATCTGCGTGATGGCTTCGAGGGCAAAGTCAAGAAAGACTTCGTCTACGATTGTCCGCGTGCCGGCCATGGCGGCGCCGATCGCTACGCCGGTTGCACCCAATTCGCAGATGCCCGTGTCGCGCAAACGGTGATCTCCAAATTCCTTCCAAAGTCCTCGTGTCTGCCGAAAATTTCCTCCGCGGGGACCAATCCCTTGTCCGATGTAGACAATACTTTCATCTCTGCGCATCTCTTCGCGTAGGGCTTCGACTCCAGCATCCGTGTATGTGATCGTGCGACCTTGCTCTGACATACCTCGCTTCTCCTCGGTCAAAACACATGCTCATCTACAGAATCCGGTGATGGCTCTGGACTCTTTTCGGCGAATTCAACGGCTTGATCGATAAGGCGCTCCACTTCATGATCCACGGCCTTCAATTCGCTTTCATCCGCAACCACGGATTCAATCAGCAATTTACGGGCGCGTTTTAGAGGGTCTTGTTCTTTCCAATATTGAACCTCTTCGCGAGTACGATAGTCAGTACCGGGATCGCCTTCGTGGTGGCCAACGTACCGATAGGTCTTGCACTCGATTAAGGTGGGACCTTCTCCCGCGCGAGCGCGGTCGATCGCTGTCTTTGCTGCGCGGTGAACGCCAAGGACATCCTGACCGTCGACTTCTACTCCTGGAAGGCCGTAAGACTCCGCACGACGGGCTACGCTGGTGTTCTTGGTTGCGCGCGAAAATGCCATTTCCGTGGCGTACAAATTGTTCTCGCAGACGTAGACGACGGGAAGGTCCCACACGGTGCCCATATTCACCGCTTCGTGAAACGAGCCACTGTTTACTGCGCCTTCGCCGAAGAAGCTAACGACGACCTGACCGTTATGGCGCAGCTTGGCACTCAGGGCTCCCCCCGTTGCCAAAGGGATGGGAGCGCCCACAATTCCATTCGTGCCCATAAAGCCCCATTCGGGAGCATACATATGCATGCTCCCGCCACGTCCACCAGAGCTTCCTGTCACCTTGCCCCATAGTTCGGCCAGCACCACATTGGCGGGCACCCCTTTCGCCAGCGCGTGTCCGTGACCGCGATGAGTGCTAAACACCAGGTCTTTATCTACGAGATTCATGCACACACCGACAGCTACGGCCTCTTCGCCAACGTACAAATGTACGAATCCAGGAAGTCGCGCGTTGCGATATAGCTCTTGCACCTTGAGCTCAAACAGTCTTAGCTCGAGCATTTTTCTGTAGGCGTTCAGAAGCAATTCGTGATCGACTTTTCTCGCAAGACTTGGTTTCGCCATAGTTAACGCCTCCACGGGGTTCATTGCGGCAGCGGCAAACGCTGGGACGCGTGTTCGAGTTGTGAACGATAGACAGCAGTAAATAACTCAACTACTCGACGCCCGTCTTCGGCTCCCACCAGGGGCTCGCGGTCTTCTGATACGGCATCAAGGAAATCCGCAAGTTGCATCTTGTGGTAGTGAGTCATTACATCCCAGGGGCGCGAACGATCTTCGCGATTCCAAAGCTCGAGCTTGCTTTCTTCGCCGCGTATGGTCCAAATGTCGTTAAAAGGCGGGTCTGTTGTCGCTGTAATGCCTGAGATGAATGGCGATCCGCTGTCGATCTCCGCTCCCACCGAACTGCCCGAAGAGCCATGTACGTGAATTTTTCCAAAGAGTCCGGGACGCTGCGAATTGCTGAGGACGATCGAACCCATTCCGCCATTTTGAAATCGGACAGAAGCGACCACAGTGTCATCCACTTCTATGCTGGGATGGTTGTAGTTATCCCAATATCCATGCAACTCGATTGCCGGACCCATGAACCAACTGAGTAGATCGAGATAGTGAGGAGCCTGACTTACTACCACCCCACCGCCCTCACCTGCCCAAGTACCACGCCAAGGATCAGAGAGGTAATAAGAAGGCTCACGCCAGCCCAGCATCTGTACAAGAATGAGAACCGGTTTGCCGAGCTTCCCGGCCTCAATAGCGTCTTTCATCCTTCGAACGGGCTCATACCAGCGACGCTGGCTGATAACGCCGAGCTTGACCCCAGCGGCGCGGCATGCGGCGATCGCCCGATCACAAGAAACGAGGTCAACGGCTAGCGGCTTTTCAACAATCGAGTGAACGCCTGCGGCAGCGGCTATCTCGACTGCCGAAGGGTGTTGTGTATGCGGAGTGCAGACCGACAGCACATCCACCTTTCCACGATCCAACATCTGCGCGAGGTCTGCATAACCCTTCACCTCCCACTTGGCGGCGAATGCCTCTGTTCGCTGCGGCGAATTGCTGCATGCCGCGACAAACTCTGAATTCGGCAGTTCTCGATAAGCCAGCGCGTGGGTGTCGGCAACTTTTCCGCAGCCGACGATAGCGGTTCTCAATCGGTTTGAGTGTCTCTTCTGCATGATCCTTCAGGGTTAAGAATGAGTCGCTGTCACTTATAGTGCCCAGAGGTTATGAAGCGTGATCAAGAGACAGAGGCGCCGTCCGACTCGCCCGGACGATGGCGCAACTCCACTAGAAATCCAAGCTGTTCTTGCGTATCCAGGAGAGCCCATCGCGTGCCGGGCCGAATCCCGGTTCCAGACTGCAGCACGGTCACTCCTGATTCCGCCAATGCCTGAAGAACCGGATCAATATCCTTTACTTCGAACAGAACATGGTGGATGCCGCCGCCTGTTTCATCGAGGAACTGCTTATACGCATTGCGTTCCCCTTCGAGGGGTTGAATTAACTCGATCTCCACTTGCCCCAATTGGACAAAGGCCTGACTGATCAGAATGTGCTCCTCTACGTCTCGATATTCATACTTGGATTCAGGACGGTTGGGCCACACCACCGAGCGAAAGGGGCCAATCCCAAACAAAGAGCTAAGCAGCCGCCTCGTCTTATCCAGATCAGGTACAACAATTCCGATCTGTACGATCCGCTCAAGCTTCAACTCACTCGACGAGTTCGCTGACATGTATCGTCTCCACGGTTCAAGCCGCTATTTTCCAGCGAACGAGCTTTTTTTCGCTTGCTCTTGTTATTAATCCTTGCTGCTCCAAATACAGAAGATGGCCGTGCATCGGATACATCAATAACCATTGATTATTCGCCGGCCAACTGCCCAACGCCGGTCCGCACTCCTCTATGCAGAGGCTCAGCGTGACCCCCTCTTTATGTCGCTCGAGCGCCCGCCATACTAAAGACGCCGCGCTATCGACGAACCTTCTGGACTCCACCAGAAACTCCGACACTTGCGATGCGTGAAACGTAGGCCAGTGGCCAGAATAGATCCATTCAATATCCAACGCTTCCAGGAATTGCAGAGTGCCCAGGTACGCAAGCACTGAATAATACGCAGGCGGCAAGGAGGCTTCGCCGCCTGCGGTAGGGCAGTATCTACCATGTAGCGCATCGCCCACGAAGACTGCTCGATTGACAGAGTCATAAATGGCCAGGTGCCCATCGCTGTGTCCTGGAACGTGAAGGATTCTGAGCGAACGCTTCTCGTCGATAGCAATGTGTTCGCCACCGCAAAATGTGAGATCGATCCGCTGCGGCAGCCCTACCATCTTTCTCACCCAAGCGGTCGCCTCGGGATTCAAGCCAAGGCCCACGCCATGATCGGGGATCCACTGGTCATACCGCGTAGCAAATAGCCGGTCTGGGTCCTCGATGATCGCCCGGTCGCGCTCGCCGCATCCCAACATTACTCCGCCTGCAGCCTCCTTCAAAGATGCGTTTCCTCCATGATGGTCTGCATCCGCGTGAGTATTGATTGCCATCGTCAATCGGGAGGGCTCAATCCCGGCTTGCCGGAAGAACGGGAGGATGGTTTCGTTTGGGGTATACGATGCCCCGGTGTCGAGCAGAACGATCTTCTCGCCTACAAACAAGTACTGGAATAGATTTCTGTCTCCTACAAGCGACCGAATTTGGTAGGTGTTGGGAAAGACTTCCATAACGCGTCGCTGACCTTTAATCGGCAATTGGCATCAGCAGAACAACGTCCTCGATGCCAGTGCAGTGCATACTCTCAAGTACTTCGAATGCCTTGGTGTCGCATACAGAACATTGAATTCCTACTGCTGCACGCAAGATACTAACGACAAGGGTTTGGTAGAGTCAACACTTTTGTCAACATTCGTTCAGCATGTGAGGACTTGAACCGCTGCCTCGCACCGCAGCCACGATCAACAACGATTACGAAGAAAAATGCGGATCTCAAGCGCGGTGTTCGGCGCGCCGCAAGCAAGAGCCGTGAAAGATTGCTACGAATTTCGTAGCGGTCATCGCGCCAGGTAGCCTCCATCAACGGGTAGAATCACACCCGTGACCATCGAGGATGCGTTCGACGCGAGAAATAGAGCGGGCCCGACAATTTCTTCCGGCTCACCGACTCGCCCCAGCGGAATATTGGAAACCCAGGTTTGCATCAGCTTGTCCGCATCAAATTGCCTATCGGCCATCACATCGATCAGCCCTGGGGTACGAAACTGGCAAGGAGCGATGGCGTTAACCCGAATTCCTCTATCAGCCCATTCGAGCGCCAGTTGCTTGGTTAAGGCATTTACGCCTCCCTTGCTTGCGCAATAAGCATTCGCACCCCGACCCACGCCGACCACTCCGGCAATCGACGAGAAATTGACGATGACGCCGCTACCCTTTTGCAGCATGAGGCGGGCTGCAGCCTGGCAGCATAGGAACGTTCCCCGCAGGTTGATGTTGAGAACGCGATCCCACGTGTCGAGTGGAGTAAGCTCGGCGGGATCATGTTGAGGAATGCCTGCACAATTTACGAGAATGTCCACTCCGCCAAGTTCGCGAACTGTCTCGTCTACCATCGCAGTCACGTCCTGAGGAACAGCAACATTCGCTTTCAGTGCAATGGCGCGCCTGCCCTTTTGGCGTACCCTGTCTGCGGTCCGCTGCGGATTGTCGATATTGAGATCAGAGGCCGCAATATCGCAACCATAGTCCGCAAATCCGAGCGCGATGGCCTCGCCAAAGCCAACGCCGGCACCGGTAATCAATGCGACGCGCCCGCTAAGATCAAATAGTTTACTAATTGCTGTGAGCTCAATATTCATTGTTCAAGACTCCATGCGAAAAAGGATCATTCGTCAATTCGGATAGCGGGTCTGGTGGCGTAAAACGAAGGGTGCTTTCGCTTCTCGTCATATCGATATTGCTGGCGTAGCCGAGAATTGCAATTGCCAGCACCAGGCAACTCACGCCAAAGATCATGATCTTGATCGGAGTCTTGCCGGTGTTTGCCCATTCGCCCGTGGCTACTCCCAGCACAGTGCTGGCTATAACTATGGCGCCAAGAAAGAGGGGCCATCCAATGACAGGCCCCAGAGCTCCTAGCTTCACAGTTGAAATACTGTAGAGGATGATGCTCCCAAACCACAAAAAGCCCATGCTCGCGGAGACAGGCCAGTAATACCATGTCCCCGCCAGTGTGAGTTGGCCCAAGGTTTTCCTCTGCCTCATGAGGTAATAGCAATAGATCACTCCGGGAACACACCCTGCGTAGAGGCATGGAAGCCAGACGGCGTTAGACATCATGGCTACGCTGGCTCCGTGTTCTTGCGCCGCGCGCTGAATGCTGCCACCGAATGCGAGTCCAAGATTCAGCATCGAGCCCAATATTCCGGAAAGAAAGGCCAGCAATAGCCCGCGATGATAACCCTCGCGTGGAACGGGTCTATCCAGCTGAGTCTCTCGCTCCCTCCGGTAGCCCGCAAGCCCGCACAATCCTACGCCGACCAGGATGATGAGAACGCCGAAGAAGATCAGCCCGCCTTGACGCGTCATCAAGCGATCGGAGTGCTGGGCGACCAGGGGCGTGAGTGCGCCGACGGCTGCGGAAGTTCCCAGGCTGACCGCGAAGGTGATTGCCAGCCCCAGGCGTCTCCAGGCCAGACCCGTAAAGACTAATGCGACTCCCCAGCCGGCGCCGAACAGTGCCATTAAGATCAGGATCTTGAAAGAAACGGATGAATATGTGGACCAGAGATGGGGCACCGTGGCCATGGCGATCAGGGTAGGGACCAGCGCAACACCGAGTATCGAAAAGGCGAACCAGGAGTGCTCCCATTGCCACTTCTTATTCAGCTTCATCGGCAGCACATACGCGGCATTCATAATCGCAGCGATGACAACCAGTAAGAGGGCTTGCGCGACGGGTGAATTCAATATTTTCTTCCCAAACCTGGCTCGAACACCGTCACCGTCTTGGGTGCCGGGACATGTGCCTAGGATTTCACAGATATCGGACCATCAACCGCCGACATTGGAGCATTCAGTGCAAGGTTTTGTCAACACAGTTGTTAACACCGCAAACAAGCAGATTACGACTATTCTCCGCTTTCTAGGTAGAATTTCATTGGTATCGACAAGGCCAAGATTGCCGCGGAGCCTTGAAGCGAAGCCTAAGATTGCGCGGTCGGCTAAAAATGCCGCGTTAACTCGTCATGCGCCCAATGATCGGGATCAAATGAAGAGAGTTGCGAGCTGCTCTTGAACACCTTCAGATAGAGCTTTTCGAAATATAATTCGACTTCCTTCTCTACGCGAAATTTAGGAGTCTTTGCAACCAGCCGGACATAGTCCTCATGGTTATCGCGACGGACCGACAGAGGAATCCGAGACGAATAAGCGCGCGCGATTATGAAAATGTAGGGATTCATCATTGAATTCAGCGTCCGATATAACATCGGCTGCTCGGCGGCTTTCCAGATCGTGCGGTGCAGCTCCATGTCAGCATGGAAAAACTGCTCTTCATTGTTCTTTGCCGCGGCCGCTTTCAGCTTTTCCAGCGGCAGATTCAGCAGCTCTTGGGGGCGAATAGAAGTGTTTTCCCGCATGTAGTGCACACACAAGGCTTCCAGCTTTGCGCGCATTCGGAAAATTACGCCAATTTCGGCAGCGGCGATGTCGCGAATAAACGTTCCCCGTCTGGATGTAGTCACGACCAGACCATCACGTTCCAATCGTAATAGCGCTTCGCGAACCGGTCCACGGCTCACACTGAGTTCGTCGGCGAGATCTCCCTCGATAATCCTCTGCCTGGGGCGTAGTTTACCTGCGAATATTGCCTTTCGGAGATGTGCCTCAACACGTTGGGTCGCGGGAAGATCCCGGATTCGCTTTTCGAGTTTTGGCTTCGGTATTGGCATTGGGCCGACTCGATTATACATGCGTACCATCGCTAGAACGCCGAGTCTTCATTAATGATGATTCAACCTGACAGGCGGTGAACATAGCATGGAATCTAGGGGAATCGACTCGCAGGATCGCGTCGGTGTCCCCCCCAATTGCCCCTTCCACGGAATGAGCGCTGTGAAGATGCGGTAAGTAAACGGAACGAGGATCTGTGCGGGGTTCAAGCGCGGCCGCCGGCAACGGGTTCCCGACAGGCAATATCCAGTGGGTTAATTTCACTGCCATATTTGGCACTGACTTATTGTCAACAGTCGTGTTGACAAATTTATGTTGACACTTGTCTTACGACTGCGTTAACGTCCGCGACGCTAGGGTAGCGCACCACGTGTGGGCTCGTTTTGCATCTGCTTTCGTGACCAACGTGGTCACCCTCAGACCCTGAAGCCCACTGATTGTGGGCAAAGCAAGTGAGGACCAATCCGAAAGAACGTTGCTTTCAAAAGGAGACCACGATGAACGCCCCCATATATCGAATCGTATTATTCATAGCAGTCCTGTGGCTCGTGTACATTGGCGCTTTGCACGCGCAAACAGCGGTCACTGGAGCCATTACAGGGTATGTGAAGGACTCTTCGGGTGCCGTACTCACTCAAGCATCGGTGGAGGCGACGAATAACGCCACAGGAGTGACCGATCAGACAGTGACCAATCTTGTTGGGCTCTATCGATTCGCCAGTGTTCTACCAGGGACTTATTCGATCACAGTCACAAAGGCCGGTTTCGAGAGACTCATTAGGCAGGATGTTACCGTCGATGCCGGAACAGTCGTTCCTATAGACGTCCAGTTAACGGTTGGTGCCGCAACCGCCACAGTGACCGTTACCGGTCAGGCTCCTATTCTTCAGACCGATACTGTAGAAGTCAGTCTAACCATTCAAGCTGACCAAATTAACAATCTTCCCACCTTTGGCAACAACGTCACCCGCTTGACGCTACTAGCCCCAGGGGTGTCTATGCCGGGTGGTCAACTCGACATCCATCCTGAAAACTCAGGCGAGGACTTTAACGTTAATATTAACGGGGGTCAGCCCAGCAACAACGCTCACATCCTGGACGGCGTAGACAATACAGAGGTGATCCAAGGCTACTCCCTGCTTGTGCCCACGAATGCCTCCATCCAGGAAGTAAAGTTCACAACGAGCAACTACGACCCCGAATACGGAGGCGTTAATGGCGGGGTCTTTCAGACCACTACTAAATCAGGAACGAATACTTTCCATGGATCGGCATTCTATTACTATCGCACAGCCGGTTTCTTTGCTGCCGATTCCTTTAGCCAGCCCAACGGCGCGCCTGGCAACGTCTGGAATCAATTTGGCGGCAGTATTGGGGGCCCAATCAAAAAAGAGAAGCTATTCTTCTTTAGCGATTACCAGGGGATGCGAAATAACCTATCAACTTCCAGCCTCTACACGTCGCCGATCGCCCCATTTCGTATCGGCGACTTTAGTTCCGTCGCGGCAACCAATCCGATTTATGACCCGACCACCGGCAATGCTGACGGGACTGGAAGAACCCAGTTCTCGTGCAACGGCGTTCTCAACGTGATTTGTCCCGGCCGCATCAGTCCGGCTACTACGAATCTTTTGGCACTGGTGCCAGTGCCGACGAATCCCAATGTAGCTGATAATAACTTTGCGATCTCCCGCCCAGGCATTTTCGACCAGAATCAGGTCGATGGGCGCGTGGACTTTTTCGCTACTGACAAGACTCTCATTTTCGGCAAGTTCAGCTACTTTCATGCACACTTCCTGACCAACAATGTATTCGGCGTCTTAGGAGGCGGGCCACCGCTGGGCGGCATTCCAAACTCGGGAGACTCGAACGACAACGTCTACAGCGGGATGGTTAACTATCAGCGCACCTTTTCCCCAACTCTGCAACAGGATTTCCGTTTTTCCGTTTCGCGGATAAACATTTCGGAACTGCAACTGGACGCGGCTTACGACAGCGCGACCAAGGCAGGCATTCCAGATATCAACCTTGGCACGGTCTACACAAGCGGGCTGCCAACGCTTGAGGTTGACGGGCCAACGGGGGCTTTCACCATGGGCGACATAGGGCTCCCGTTTTTCGAAAAAGAAACTTCCTTTGAGTTTTACGACACCTGGACGAAAACAATGGGACGCCATGCCTTTAAGTTCGGCGGAGACTTCCATAAGTTCTACGGAATCCGGACTGACGTCAGCGGACGCGGCTCTTTCGATTTCTCGCAAAACATCACTGGCAATCCGGCCGTGCCGAACTCGGGTTTGGGTATGGCGAGCTTTCTACTCGGGCTGACCGCCAACTTTGGCAGGGACATCACGCTGGTGCAGCCGCAGGAAAAGCAATGGAGGCTGTCTTTCTACGGTGAAGATACCTGGAAAGTCACGCCAAAGCTTAATCTCATGTTAGGACTGCGATGGGACTACATCACTCCGATCTACTCGCCCCAAGGACAGAGCGTTGGAAACCTGGATTTGAACACTGGTGACGTACTGTTGAGCAACTTAGCCGGTAAGTATGCCGGTGTTTCAACCCTAAAGACCGAGTTTTCACCTCGTCTCGGAATGTCGTACCGGTTAACAAACAACACGGTCATCCGCGGCGGATGGGGCCGCAGCTACTTCCTCAATCCATATGGGGCATCTTTTGGCACGCAAGGCTGCTGCTGGCCGATCAAGCAGAGTCAGGCATTTAGTCCGGCGAACCCGTTTGCGCCGTTACCCTTCACACTTGATCAGGGCCCTGGCCTGCCTGCTCCCCTTCCTCCTTTTCCCTCCAACGGCCTGATTCCGCTTCCGAACGGCTTCTCTCAAATCTTCCCAGGCGTCGGAAACTATCCTCACAGCTACAACGACGGGTGGAATGTGACATGGGAGCAGTTGTTTCCACATGACGTTTCCCTTACGGTTGCGTACCTGGGGAACATAGGCCGGCGCCTTTGGACCAACGTTGATGTGAATGCTCCCATTCCTGGACCGGGGACCTTCGATCCGCGGCGGCCTTATTTCTCTAAGTTCGGATGGACTACTGGTCAAACCCAACGGAACAACCAGCTGAACGGCTACCCGGAAAGCGAGAGCAACTACAATTCGCTGCAGACCTCGGTACAAAAGCGTTTCGGTAGCAGTTTGAACTTGATAAGTAACTTTACGTGGGCAAAATCCCTTGACGAAGGGACGTTTGGCCCACAAAATATATTTAATTTTGCAAGCAACTACGGAAATTCGGACGCCGTGCGGCCCTTTTCCTGGATAACCGCGGCGGTATGGAATCTTCCATTTGGCCACGGCCAGCCCTTTGCAGGCGATTTGAACCGTACGGCAAACGCGCTTGTCGGGGGCTGGATACTGAGTGGAATCGTAAACTATGAAGGGGGCTTTTATTTTACGCCGACGCTCGCCAATAACGCCTCACTCAATTCCACCATCGCTCTAAGACCGAATCGTATCAAGGGCAGGAGCGGGATCGTGGCCAATCCTAATCGATTCCAGTGGTTCAACCCGGCAGACTTCACTGTGCCTGCTCCGTTTATCTATGGCGATTCGGGCCGCAATATTATATTGGGCCCGCGCTTTTCCTCCACCGATCTATCGTTGCAAAAGATGTTTGCGTTCAACGAGAGAATCCACTTGGAACTCAAGTGGGATGCGTTTAACGCGTTCAACCATACCAATCTCCAAAATCCCAACGCTAACGTCGATACCAGTACGGCAGGACAAATCACGGGGATTGTTGACTACAAAAGGCGCATGCAGATTGGAGCGCAGTTGACCTTCTAAGAATTTCCCCTCCCCATTGACAAGACCTGCCTCGGCAAATAGTCGAAGCAGGTCTTATTTGTTAGATATATGCCGTATTTTTCTGCGTCTCACTTGCGTGTCGACGCGGCAAGTCGATGAAGTAGCTTCAGGCTGGCGCTGAGCCCGCGATTGAAAATCCATTTATGAAGACGGCGGCGCCGAGAATTAATATGACCAACCCTAAGAAACCGGCCTGCATGGATCGGCGCGAGTTTCTCCAATTTGCGGGCAGCGGCCTGCTGTTCTCGATAGTTGCCACGCGAGTTGCCAACGCAGGGGCCACCACCGAGAATGTGACGTTTGCCTCAGACGGGTTTTCTCTCACTTTACACTTCCCGCCGGGGGGTGTTGCCCAATTCAATTCGCTGCGCAACCTAAAGACCGGTTTTGAATGGGCCCGTGCGGAAACCCCGCTCGAACCCGTGTTCGCGACAGCTGGGAGACCTTCCCAGAGATGGACTTCCTTACCCGGCGCGCGCAATCACCATGTCGCCGGCGATCGCTTCGAATTCGTTTCTCAGGCCGAGGTCAGTGGGGTTCATACAGGCATTGCGCTGCAAGCCTTTGCCGACGCGCCCATTCTGGAATTTCAGGCTGAATTTCAGAATGTTTCGGAGACTCCACTCGTGGGCGTCACGGCATTCGGTCCCTTCCGTTTCGCGCTACGGGACGACCTCGGTCCCCTGCAGGTACACGCCATCCGCCGTAACGAGTACGGGTTGGAATCGATTCCCGTCAATGGCCCGGTGGCATTATCGGGAGGATATTGGAACGCGCCCGAGTATGGTGGGCTGTTGCTCCTGGAGGCTATCGGCAAAGACGAGTTCCTTCTCGTCGGAATCGAGTGGGAGCGCGGCTGGCGCTACCGCATCGAGAAAGAGGCCGGGGGGACTTGGCTCAGCGTAGATGTTGCCAATCTGACTTACGATATGGCACCGGGCGAGCGACTCCCTGCGCCACGAGTATTTCTGGGCCTGTCCCACGGTGACCTCGAACAGGCGTTCCACACCGCGCGGCATTATATGCAGCGGCACGTCTTCCCTGTTCCTCTGCAGAACACTCCGTGGATTGTTTACGACTTTTGGGCGACCGACGCGGAGGGAGTCCAGGAAGCACTACTGCACGAAGTGGAGTTTGCGGCCAAGCTCGGCGTGGATGTCTTTAACATGGATGCCTCTTGGTATCTCGGATCGTCGACGAAAGGGACTGGTGATTGGGGGAGCGGCCTTGGCCACTATACAGACGACCGGAAGAAGTATCCCATTGGACTCGCCAGCATCTCGAATCGTGTGCATGAAACAGGGATGAAGTTCGGCTTATGGGTGGGGCCGAATGTGGTGGACACTCGGATCGTCGGCACCCTGATTCCAAAGCTGTGGATTGCGCAAGTCGACGGAAAAGTTCAGACTCTCCAGCCCTCTGGTTGGGAAAGCCCGGTGGATCAGGTGTGTCTGGGTTGCCGCGAGTACATTAATTTCTTGACGAATGAATTGACTCGCATTGTCCGGGAATTTCACCTCGATTGGCTCAAGTGGGACAACTCGGGGATTCCGGCCAGTCCGGCCAATTGCAATCGCGCAGACCACGGCCATCAAGCCGGCGATGGCAGCTACGCCGCGCTTGTCGGGCAGTACGAGATCTTCCGCCATCTCCATGCCACATTCCCCGATCTCGTACTGGAGCAGTGCGGATATGGCAGTCGGCTCGACTATGGGCTGGCGCGAACAATCCGGGCGAACTGGCTTAGCGATGCCAGCTTTCCCTCGGACCATGTGCGCCACAACGCGGTGGTCGCGAGCCATCTCTATCCGAGCGCGTACAACGGTGCGTGGATCGTTTCGGAAGATCCGGACCTTCAACGTAATGCTAACGATCCCGCAATGCTCGATACGACCTTTCGGAGTCGCATGATGAGTCTCTTTGGCTTTGGGACCATCAACGGGCAACTGAAGGAACGGGTCTCTCTCTATCCTGCGCCTGTGCTCACGGCCGCGCGCCGAAATATGGAGTTATATAAGCGCTACCGACATCTGCTGCAGCATGACTGTTACCAACTGTTGCCGCCTGGTGATGCGGAAAAAGGGAGGGGCCAGGGCGAGTGGCAAGCCGTCCAGTTCGTCTCACCCTCCGGTCAGGAGGCGGTCATCTTGGCATTCCGGGCCGAGAGTCCACAAGAGACAGTCCAGTTGCGACTCCGGGGACTCCAGACCGACAAGAACTACGACGTAAACTTCGCAAACGAGGAACGTCCTGATTTGAAGGTGACAAGTAACGACTTGCTCACGAAGGGAATAACTGTTTCGCTGAAACGGCCTCACATGTCGGAGGTGGTTTTGGTACGGATGAGCTGATTCTGGTTTGTTGAGGGCCCAGTCTTATAGGCACAACTCTAGTTGTCATCGTTCCAATCGTTGATACAGTTGTTGACAATCGAAGTTATGCTAGCCCATGTCGTCGTTGTCAATCTGACCAGCCTTCCGACTCTTCCATCGTTGTGACGCGCTTTGCTGTCTCGAGATCAAGAACCGATGCGGAGGATTCGATTCATGAAATTCCTACACCTTGCAGTCTTCACTGGCCTCTTAGTCGCCCATCTTGCTGCTGCCCAGGTATCCATCACGAAATCTGCTGCTGGCTGGGAGATGACTAACGGAAATATCCAGGTCGAATTGGTCCGCTCGTCAAACACTGTGCAGCTGAAATCCCTGAAACGAGTAGGCGGGGCCGAATGGACGGTAGCAGGTTCGCCGCTCGTGGCGTTTCCGGAGAAATCCAACAATCAATATCGTTTTTTAGACGATGAAATTTCCAACCTGCCTAAAGACGGCAAGCAGCTGAAGCTGCGTTTCAAGTCCGATTCCGGTGGACTCTTTTCTCTAATGTTAAGACTGTACCCAACCGGGGCAGTCATTGAGTTGGGTGCGAATCTCGAAAACCTCGGCCAGCATAACCTCCTTCTCGATTCCCACATCGATCCGCTGTTTCTGACGCTAAAGACTTCGCTGGGGACCCTGAAGCCTTACTCATCCGTTCAAGGCCAACACGGATTTCAACCGGCTGGCAACCTGTCGAGTGCTCGAGAATTCCGCGATTGGATAGTCCTTGAAAATGACGCGGCGGGAGAGTCTGCGCTCATCGGGGGCGAACCTGGCCTCGGCGTCCTCGAATGGAAGGCGACCACTCGTCCCTCGTCTGCGGGCACCATCCTCCGTGCGGGAACCCTGCTATTGAAAGACAAAGCAAATGATCCTTCTCCGGTCTTCGAGCTTGCCCCGGGCGAGACAGTTGAAATGCCGATTACGTTTTTCGCACTTGCCAAAGGCGACACAGACGACGCAGGAAACGAATCATTTCGCTATCTGAAGCGATACGTATTTCTCACGCCTTTACCAGACGCTCCACTGGTCACTTACTGCATCTGGCTCACCGAAGCGAACAGTGAAGAGCCAATCCTTCGCGAACTTAATCTCGCGCAGCGGGTTGGATTCGACGTTTTCTACCACGATGCCACCTGGTATGAGGGAGCATCGGTCATTCCAGGCATGAATGACTGGACGAAGGGACTGGGCAATTACCAAGAGAGTAAGGAGAAGTTCCCACACGGCATCAAAAGTCTTTCCGAGGCAATACATGCAAAGGGAATGAAGTTCGGGCTATGGATTGATCCGGGGAATGTGGACGCAACACTCGTGGAGTCGGGCCAGATACCTGCAGACTGGCTGGCGGAGGTTGATGGCAAGACGCTGGGCGCCACCCACCCCTCTCTTTCTCCTACCAAGCAACTCTGTCTTGGCAACCCCAAGGTTGTCGCCTGGATAGAGAAACAGTTGGTGGATCTGATTGAAAGGTACAACCTCGATTGGATTAAATGGGACCCTTCATCTACCGTGAGTTACGAGTGTAATCGCACCGATCACGGTCATGGAAAGACAGACGGCGCCTATGCTGCCTACCGCGGGCGGCTGGAGATAATTCGCTATCTGCTGAAGCGCTTTCCGAACCTTTCTGGCTTTGAATGCGACCCCTCGCTTTATTACTCGCGAACAAATCCTGGGCCTCAAGGTCTTCTTCCCGGGGGATACACCAACGAGTTCATCACCGGGCCTATGGTCAGCCCAAATGTGTGGGGTTCACTCGCGACTGCGGGAATAGGCGACGCGGGAGCAGACAATCTGACAGGTCGGTGGTATAGCGCTTCTGCCCTCGATTATTACCTGCGCAAGCACTTTACACATGGAGTCACCTTCGGCAATATCAATGGCATGTCCTCGCAATTTCTGTCTGCAGCCCCGGCCGGCTATGTGGAGGCTTTCCAGCGCAATCTGCTGTTCTTCAAGCAATACCGCCATCTGCTGTTCGAGGATGTATATCATCCAAAGATTGGAGCCGTTGGATGGAGTTCGGTTCAATACGTTAAGGAGGATTCCACCGAGTCCGTCGTCTACATTTTTCGTGACAAGTCCGAAGCGGCTGATAGCACGATCCGCCTGCGGGGTTTAGATATGAAGGCCAAGTACCGCATCACAAGTTTGAATGACCGCCCAGGCCGAGAGAGAGTCCTGACGGGAGAAGCCTTAGCCAGCGGCATCTCCGTCCATCTGCCGAACGAATGGCTGGTCAACGGCGACGGTGCGTTTAATAGCGAATTTGTGAACCAGCAGCATTACGGCTCTGACATCCTGCTACTGAAGCGCCTTGACTAGCTTCGGATCAGACGTGAGTCGAGCAAACCGGGGCATGGCCCGGCAGCTTGGCCTGTTTGACGCGACCATGCTGGTGATGGGTGGCATTGTTGGCGCAGGGATCTTCATGAACCCGTACGTGGTGGCGCAACAGGTGCATACGCCCGCGCTGATTCTTGGAGCATGGGTTTTCGGTGGCATCATCGCAGTGGGTGGCGCATTCATCTGGGCTGAGCTGGCCGTAACGATGCCGGAAGTGGGTGGCCAATACGCTTACCTGCGCGACGCGTATCACCCGATGGTCGCGTTTCTGTACGGATGGGTATTGCTGCTGGTCATCCAGACCGGCGGAATGGCAGCGGTATCCATCACATTCGCACGCTATTTTCTCGAACTCACCGGGATGCACATGCAGGACTGGGTTGTAGCGATCGCTGCGCTGGGTGTCCTCACGCTGATCAATTGCCTCGGTGTGAAGGCCGGCGGACGAACGCAAAGTGCATTCATGGTGATGAAAATTATTGCCATTGCAGCATTGGTGATTGGAGGGCTGACCCTCACGGAAAGGCATATGACAACCACTACTACCGTGACTGACCGGGCGTGGTCGCTGTCATCGTTTGGTGCGGCCATGGTGCCGGTATTGTTTGCGTATGGCGGATGGCAGACGGCAAGCTTCATCGCGGCTGAAGTGAAGGAACCAAAGAAGAACCTGCCGCGAGGGTTATTGATCGGAGTGCTCGGGGTGGTCACGCTCTATACCGCCGTGAATTGGGTTTGCCTGCGCGCTCTGGGGCCGCAGGCGTTGGCCGCGACCACTACACCTGCTACCGCCGTGATGCGCCTGGCATTGGGCCAGCAGGGGGCGAAGTTTATTGCGGCAGCGATTGCTGTCTCAACATTGGGGTTTCTCAGCCAGTCGATTTTGACCGCGCCGCGCGTGTATTTCGCAATGGCAGATGACGGGTTGTTCTTCCGCGGAGTAGCGTGGCTCGCTCCCCGCACGCGCGTGCCGGTAGTAGCCATTGTCCTGCAGAGTGCCTGGACGATTGTGATTGCACTCTCGGGGCGCTATGAGCAGATTCTGAATTATGTCATCGCGATGGACTTCCTGTTTTTCGGACTGACTGCGACTACGATATTTGTCTTCCGACGGCGTGCGGCGCGAGGAGCGATGAACGCGAGCACCGGCTATCGCATGCCGGGCCATCCCGTGACAACGGCAGTGTTCGCGGCGATATGTTGGTGGGTGGTGGGGAATACGATCTACCGCTATCCACAGAACAGCCTCATAGGATTTGGCTTTCTGTTGGCGGGCAGCCCTGCGTATTGGTACTGGAGCCGCAAGGTTCGACTTGATCGGTGAACGCATGTGAGTGGTCTTCATCAACGATAAGGAGAGCAAGAGATGAATGGTTTGCAGGCAGATGCAGCCTCGCGTTACATGGCGTGGGCCAAGCTGCACTCAAACGCGCGCTTTAATATGGCGATCAGCGGGGTGCTGGATTATCCCCTGGCAGAGTTGCCAGTGCAAATTGAGGACCTGGAGATTGGAGGCACCGGCCCATACGGTTATGAGCCCTTGATAGAACGCCTAGCCGTGAAGGCCCACGTGCCGGAGAATTGCGTTGTCTATACGCTCGGCGCATCGATGGCAAACTTCGTTGCGCTCACAGCCCTCGTTCATCGGGGAGATGAGGTATTGATTGAGCAGCCCACCTATGATCCGCTGCTGGCGATCCTCGATCACCTGGGGGCGAAGGTACGCCGCTTCGAACGCCGCGCGGATCAAGGATTCCGGTTGGGGCTGGAGGAACTGGAACACCGACTCACGCCTGACGTGCGCCTCGTGGTTCTCTGCAACCTACACAATCCGAGCAGTACTCTCAGCGACGACACTACCATGCAGCAGGTGGGCGAGATGGCGGCCAAAGTTGGCGCGCGTGTCCTGGTGGACGAGGTCTATCTCGAGACCCTGTTCGACCAGCCATGGCGTTCTGCATTTCACCTTGGGCCGAACTTCATCGTTACCAGCAGCCTGACGAAGGCGTACGGGCTGAGCGGCATTCGTTGTGGATGGATACTGGCGCAGCCGGAGCTGGTGCAGCGGATGTGGCAGGTTGTCGACTTCACCTACGGAAGCCCAGTGCATCCAGCGGAGCGGCTTGGGGTGATTGCGCTCGACAACCTCGATCGCATTCGCAATCGCGCCCACTCGCTGCTGGAGACGAATCGTGCGCTGGTCAATGCGTTCCTGACGGACCATCCGGAACTTGATTGCGAGCCCAGCCGGTTCGGCACAACTGTGTTTCCGAGGCTGAAAGCGGGCGCTGTAGCCGATTTTGTCAACATGCTGCGCGACGAGTTCGAAACGAGCGTGGTGCCCGGCGGCTTTTTCGAGCAGCCGCAACATTTCCGCATTGGATTTTGCGGGACGACCGAGACAGTGTACGGCGGACTCGAGCGGCTGAGCGCCGCCCTCGAATCGTTTCGCCTGGTTCTACGGTGATCTCTGGCCACGAGCACGGAAAGATGCCAAGGGTTAATCCGCCGGCGAGAGGTGGAGTTTCTCAATTGCTGTCCTGGTCTTGAATCATGACCAACGGGTTCCACACTATGGGATCGGCGCGATTCTGACCGTTGTGTTTCACAATAAATCGCAGCTTGTCGCCTGACGATACGCGAAGGTTCTTAATCTCGTAGGCAGTTGCCTCATCGTAATTTGGGCTTACCTCCGCCCATCCCTCCGCCGGCCAGACCTGCTCCGAATTGAGCATGATCCGCACAAAACAGGAAGCCTGATTTTCTGCGCTGGGGTCTTTGCGGATAGAGCCCGAAGTGTTTGCCACGCCGGCCACGGGCACGATGAATGTCCGTGACAGGTCGTACTGAGCAGAAGGCTGCATCCAGATTCTTCCGATCCGCCCTAGTCCGGATCCGGTCCAACGTCCCTCATAACCCCCTTTGTCCCAGATCAATCCCCGGTAAGAGCTGTCCTCTAATTCCTCTTCGTATGCCCATTGTTTTTCGAATTGTGTGGGAGAGAAGTCTCCCAGGGCTTCATAAATTTGTGGTTGGCTTCCGTTTTTCTGCGCGGTCATGGCTTGACTGCGATTTCCATCGCCATCCACTGTCCTGATCTCGAAGACTGCATTAATGTCGTTGCGAGCAGAGTCGGAGTGGTCAAAGAAAAAGGTCCCTTTAGCAACCCTACCAATCAGCCTTCCATTCTTGAGGACCTCATAGTAGGAAATCCAATGATCATCCGTGCCAGGCAACCATGAAAGTTCAATTCCTTGCACTCCAAGATTTGTTCCCAGCCGCTTCGCTACGTTGGATGGCGGAGTGGGAGGGACGTGATCGGTCCCGGAACCAGGAAAGTTGGGGAGGTTGAGAAAGATCAGTTCTCCGGCAGCAATCTTATCCAGGGTGATGCCGTCGGACATCAGCCTGGAACCAGTTTGTCGAAGGTGTACCCCGGAGATGCTCGCTTGAACCTCATAGGTCTCCTCAGGCATGAGTCCTCTCGGATAAATGACAACAGGCTTGGCCGAGACATCCAAATGAACGGGATGGGACAACCGGACATATTTAAACCCCATTGCGTCTATCGGGGCTCGGCTCATATCGAGGTCAACGGTGGCAAGCACTGCCCTATCTTCAGCTCGCACCAGCGATAGAGCATATGTTCCATGACTGTACCCGGGATCGAATTGTCCGAGCTGGGTAACAGTCATAGGTTCATCAATCTGAAGCGCCATTCCGAAGAAGCGGTCTTGAGCACGCCGCTCTGCACCACGCTTAACAACCTTAGTAATCAGCGACTCGTCCCCCGTGCCTCTCTGATACTTCACATTCACTGGACCGAACTCCTGCCCGGGGACTCCGTAAAACCGGGTAGCCCCGTCGATGGGGTCCTCGTAGACTCCGGTCTCAAGGCTGGCCGCGGCGGTGGTCGACACCGTATTCATGTCCCCCGCGCCGCCAAAATATCGGTCAGGCGAATCGCTTGAATGCTTTGTCAGTCGGCTGGTTACAAAGTAAGTCGAGCCGTGCTTTGCATGCTTTGTAAGAATGACCCCATGCGTGCCATCCCTATTCATCCGCTGGAAGTACCAGATTTCATTATCGTGATCTACTTTCGGGCGAAATACATGACCCCAGCGGCCAGCCACCCCCTGCGCTACGAGGTAGTGATAAATCTCCCAATCTTTCCGGATCGATTCCACATCCGGACCGTCACCTGGATCCCGGTACCATGTGGGATTCATTGCAAGGTGTATGCGATCACTGGCGGTGTAATAGGTCTGATCGTAATCCACGACGTTATGAAGCTTATCGGGGGGCACAACCAGCGACGTGTAATAGGCGCTGTATGGTCCAACGCCTCCGTCGGTATACTCGCCCGATTCCGCGAAGCGGGCAATGTCGTAGCTTATCCATCGTCCTCCTCCGTCACATGCGTCGATCCCGCTTTGGGGATGATTGCTCTTGAATTGCTGAAGCAGTTGCCTGAAGTTTTGATCGGCGGCGAGAGAATCCGTATCGTTGGCACTTGCCGCCGGCGCGATATCGTAGCGCCACTGAAAATCTCCCCACGCGCTAACTCCGTCGTTGAGCAATCGGGTTTGCCAGTCCACGGTTGCTGGAATTGATTGTTCCAGAGTCTCCTGTCCTGGAATCAACCATTCCGGATGCTGCTGGGCAACCTTCGACTCCGGGGTTGCGAGGAAGGTGGGATACCATAACACCCATCGCATATCGTGCTTGCGAAGATAATCGTTAGTGCGCCGCCATTCGGGCCCATTCCAGTTGCCCCACTTGTCGTACCAACCTGCATCATCCCATAAGATATCCGTACCAGTTTCCCGGAGAAGATCGATATAGCGGAGATCGAGTGCCAGGCGTCGTCCCCAATTATCGGCGCTTGGTGCACCGCCTTCACCTACCCACGGTTCCGGCCAATCGACGGCCCACCGTGTCTTGGCAAAGTATTCAGGATTTGTGAAGTCCCAAAAATAAGCATATTGCCAATCGAGCATTTGATTCCCTAGCTCATCCACTCCGCCTGAGAACGCCGCTATGAACGTTTTTGGCGTTTCAACTCGACCGCCGGGAGCCAGATCTTTCTCGAATCCAGCTAATTCCAACCGCAGGACCAGCGGCTGACCATCCTCGTTCCCGGCTTCGAAGCGCCAGTGTCCAAGGTAATCCCAACCCAACGCCAAACCTTCAAGTCGGTTCTGATCGAGCAGAATTACCAAGGGTAAGAACCCACTGTAGCTCCCTGCCTGAATTCCTCCATTCGAATCCAGGATGCGCTGATAGCCTGGGCTCATGGACTCGGCTTTCAAAAGCTGGCTACCGTTGTAGTTCCCCCCGCCCGTCAGATAGTTGAATTGGAAATCCCGTGCTGCGGATCCAAGCACCTTGGTATGAAGGAAATCTACATCACTAATTCGCACCGGCTTGCTGGAGGCGTTTTCTAAACTCAGCCACTCCCGAATGAAGGGAGTCCTCGGATAAATTACATAATGTTTGGTTACGTTTATGACTGCGGATTCTAGCTCGATATCGAGTTGGAGTTCCCCTTGCTTACCTCGAACAGCTTGCTCACCGCGCAGTTTCCAGTACCAATTGGCCGCATTGACGTCCTGGCCATTTGCGAAAAATCGGACTTCCCAGGAAGCGTTGTCTGCATCCTGATATTCGCGGCCGGACCTCTTGTTGCGAAGTGCAACCAAACCGAATCGGCCGTTCGCAAGGCGAATCCTTTTCTCCACAAGAGACGTGCCCATAATCCATTCGCTGCCATCGCGACGAACATAGCCATCCTCGCTTTGGAGGCTGGTCTGTGGATGCGCCAAAGAGCCTGCCATGCACAGAATTGCCAACAGGATTGCGGGGCGTCTGCCGGATGATGGATTCATGCCCGGCCCGGCCAGCCAGTGAGGGTCAACTTTGTTGTGTCTTCGATTTCAAGCAGTCGGTTGTACTTCGCCAGGCGCTCGGAGTGTCGAATCGATCCGTTCTTGAATTGATCGACCTGCCAACCGATTGCCAAATCAGCTGCCCAATTGTCCTCTGTCTCTCCGCTCCGAACGCTGAGAGTGACGGACCAACGCGCCGCGCGTGCCTGCCTGTACGCTTCAAGCGCTTCGGTGAGTGTCCCAATCTGGTTGACCTTCAGTAGCAAAGAGTCACAAGCATTCATTTTGGCTGCACGCCGTATGCGGTCAGGGTTGGTGCACAGCAGATCGTCGCCTAAAGTGAGAGCTCTACCAGCAATCATTTCGCGGAGCCTGGGCCAGTTCTCCCAGTCGTCCTCGGCAAGTCCGTCTTCTACGCTCAAGATCGGATACGTATCGACCCATTTCGCAATTCTCCTGATCATGCCGGGGCTATCCAGAATCTCTGAATCGAGCCTGTATTGGTGATCCTGATAAAAATGAGTCGCGGCAACATCGACCCCAAGAAACACATCCCTGCCTGGTGCATATCCGGCCTTCTCAATCGCTTCCAGTGCTAAATCCAGCATCTGCTCGACAGACTTACAAGGCGGAGCCAAGCCGCCTTCGTCCGCAGTAAGGAGGCGCATCCCATATTTCCGAAGTACAAGCTCCGCGGCCGTCTGATAAATATCGAAAGCTGACGCTAAAACTTCATCGATGGTTTGTGGAGAGATGGGAATGATCAAGACATCCTGGATGGAAACTTGGTTTCCCGCATGTTTTCCGCCACTGAGGAGATTGATCGTCAGGCGAGGCAGTAGGGCGACGGGAGAGCCCAACATTTCTGCGAAATGTTGGTAGAGAGGCACTCCGCGGTATGCGGCACAAGCCCGCGCGAAGGCGATCGATACAGCCAGAATAGCGTTTGCGCCGATGCGCGACTTTGTGCGTGTCCCGTCGAGTGCGATCATCGCCCGGTCCAATTCAAATTGCTCCATGAATACTCGACCGGCGAGCGAGTCGTGAAGCACGCCGTCTATATTCGCTGCAGCGCGACGGCAGCCCAGCCCCTGGTATCGCTTGGGATCTCCATCCCGGAGCTCAAAAGCCTCAGCCGTACCGGTCGATGCTCCTGACGGAACAGAGGCAGAAGCACAAATCCCGCCTTCCAGAAGGCACGTTGCCCGAAGGGTGGGTCTGCCACGGCTATCCAGAATTTCACGGCCAAAGAGTCGCTCAATCTTAAGCATAGGCTTCTATCTTTTGAATGAACTGAGCGATCAGATCGTTCACTCTGGTAGGCGGGTTGGCCATGAATTGCAATATAACCTCCTGTTGTCTCTCTGATTCCCTGTGAGTCAGGTACTCTAGCGGTGACTTTCCGATCACTCGGGCAAGAAGGCAGCCGAGCGTGTGGCGTACTGCGCGCGGCTCCAACGTCTGTGCCCACTCCAGGGAGTCAATCTCCCTACGGTAAACATTCCAGAAAAGCGCTGCAGCAGCACCGATACGATCACGTTGTGACCTCAGATGGTTCGCTTTACTGAGAAAGTGCGTCAAAGCGAACCCCACATCGAACCCCGGGTCTCCGAAGTGAACCACTTCGTAATCAAGCAGAATTAGTCTGCCCCGGTAGATCAGCGTATTTTTCGGACTGAAATCACCGTGAACCAGACTGTTTTTGTGACGTATTGTCTCTTCTACCAATGCATTTAGAAATACGGCGGCGGCAGGCGCCTTTTCGGCGGCATAGCGGTAATACGGTTCCAGCCGTAGGCTCTCGAAGTACGTAGTATCTGCAAATACCTCGCAAATTTCGGAACCGGCCTCCGACGACTGACGGTGAATTGTGCCAAGGAGTAAACCAAACTGCTCGAAGTGATTCGAAACAATCTGGCCTGAGAGCAGGACCGCTTTCCAATTTTCGCTTTCTTTTGGTATCGCCTCCATGGCCACCAGGTGATTCGCAATGTCATCAAAAACAAAAAAAGGAGTCGTTCCCTTTGGGGCCAGAGCGTTAAGCCAGCGTATAGCTTTCGCCTCTACCCCGATCCTCTCTGGGTTGCTGAACCAATCTACGTCGACTCGTAATTTCGTTAGCGCCTGTTTAAGAACCCAACCGCTCCCATCTGCCCACGCGACCCTGACTGTCCGGTTCGAAACACCTCCCGCCAGCTTCTCGAATGAGACAGTCTCGCCCGGCTTTATGCGTCCCCGTTCGGTGAGGTAATGACGGAGGGAATCGAAATCCTCTATGTCAAATTCCATTTATCGCCTGGTCCTGGTCTGAACATTGCTCACCTACATGAAAGGGACTGCTCTTCTGCGATTTGTCCTCGGAGCTGCTCCAGCAACCGGCAGGCGTGCTGGAAACAACGTTCGATGGCTTACGTGCCAGCAATGCCAAATTTCCCCCGGAAATGGACGGTCCGGGCCTCCGGGCGGGGACAGTCTATTATGTCAACAGTAGTGTTGACAATAGACTGAGCAGTCATCTAGGCTGCTCGAGCCGGTTGTGCGAGCAACTCAAAACAACGTTGAGAGTATAACCTTGGGAGAAATTTCCACATGAAATACTTGCTGACTGTGATCGTGTGCGTGGCCAGTTGCTGCAATCTTGCTTGGTGTTCCGACAGTGATCAGTCTTGGCGCTTGTCCACAGATGACACCGTGCTAACGGTAACTGTGGAACAGAATATGCCAGTAATGACGCAGCTTAGCTCCGCAAAGGGTGACGGGAAGTGGCTGCTTGGACCTATGCCGGAGGTCCTGCTGCCCTCGATCATAAGGCAAGGATCTTCGCTGGCGATGAAGTGGCAATATGAAGGCGGTGCTTTTGATCCCCAGAGTGGTCAATTGGTGTTGAGGTTCTCGAATTCCGATCCGGCTCTGGAGTTGCAGTCAATTTGGCGGGCTCGCCCAGGGCGTGGCCCGATCGAACACTGGTTAACCATTGCTAACAATTCTGGGGGGGTGATCACGATTGGTCACCAGGACAGCTTGGTCCTGGGCCATTTAGCGATTCCCACGGACGATTCGATGGATGCCTGGTCGATCAAACGCGGTGCAAGCAACGCCACCAAAGAAGGCGGGACGCTGGTTCGAAGTGTAGGTCGAAACTCCGACGAGACGCTCACCAGCGATCCTACGGATGGCGCAAGCCCGGTGCCGTGGCTGGCGCTGCAAGTTGGCACGTCGGGCGGAATGTACGTCGGATGGGAGTTTTCTGGCATTGGTCGAATTCATTTTCATAGCATTTCTGACACAGCGAGTCAGCCCGTCACGGGCGCAGCGGTCGGGCCGGCCCAGTTAGGGATCGAAGTAGGTAACGTCCCAGCGTTCAAGACTGATGTTGTGGCAGGCGAGACATTTTTGGTTCCACCGGCCTTCGTAGGTTGCTACTCCGGCGATATCGACGATGGCAGCTATAGCTTGCATCGTTTCGTGATGGAACGGCTGGTGCCACGATTTCCCAAGGGGTATGCCTATCCTACTCTGGCCTACAACCTCTATCTCGACAGCGGAGGTGCAGATGCAGATGAAAAAGGCGTTCTCCAGAGTGCTGGGCTCGCTAAGGAGTTAGGCTTTGAAACCTTTGTCGTCGATGCGATGTGGTTCCCGCAATCGGGCGCCTGGTACTGGGACCCGAAGCGTTTTCCTCACGGGCATAAAACCATCGAGGAGTACCTGCACAGCCATGATATGAAGTTTGGCATTTGGATGGCTTACACGCAAGGTTCTAGTTCTGAGGATCCAAGGGCATTGAACGTCGTAAAGCATGCCGATTGGTTTACTACTCCCCCCAAACTGGATCCTGAAGGCCATATCAACTGGGACGCCCTGATTGATTTGGGATATGACCCCGCTCGAGACTGGGCGGAGCAAGCCACCCAACGAGTTGTTTCGGAATACAAAATCGATTATTTCAAGACCGACTACACGCCCATCGTTACCCAATGCCAACAGACCAATCATCGCCATCACTATGGTGTGGACGTGAGCTACTGGTCTACTCTCGGCTACTACGCCGTCCAAGAGGCCTTATTGAAGAAATTTCCCAATTTAATCAATGAGGGATGTTCCGGGTCTGGACATATAAAGGATTTCGGAGATATCCAGCGTGTCCACACCATCGCGATGAACGACACGCTGTCCTCCTTGCCAAACCGTCAAGGCATCTATGATTCGAGCTTTGCCTTCCCGCCAGCAGCCCTCATGGACTACACGTACGAGAATTTTTACGACACGGTTTCCGATGCACCGGAGCCTTATTTGTGGCGATCATCCATGATGAACCAATGGCAGATTGATCCTACCCACAGTGCGTCATGGACGCCCGAGCAGCGCGCGCAGGTCAAGCGAGCGACCGAGATTTACAAATCCTGGATACGGCCCATTTTGCAGGATGTCGAGGTGCACCACGTCCTTCCCCGGCCAGATGGCTACCACTGGGACGGCATGTTTTATTGGAGTCCAAGCCTCAAGCGCGGTACCTTATACATCTTCCGACCCAATAACGACCAGAATTCGGAGCGCATTGCCTTAAAGGGACTGGTATCAGGCACAAGATATAACGTCCGAACCGAAGACCGTTCGACCCCGGAGGCGACTTACACTGGAAACGAATTGATGACCACAGGGCTATCGATACAGTTGCCTGGCAAGTACACCAGCGATTTGATCTATCTCGAGGAAGTCCGTTGATGAAGTCGGAATCTCGATCAGCACGGTGAACGTGTGATGTCAACAGGGAAAACGACGATGCCAACGAACGATGACCTGAGTTCAACGCCAGTATTTGCGAAACTCGTGATTGCACGCGAACCGAAATTAAAGAGCCTGAGCTACGAACGAAACGCACCGGATAAAGTAGGTCCCAGTTGTGCGAAATGGCTCGCAGTTGCGATCCTCGGATTCGGTTTACTCGCGGACTGCGCGAAAGCGACTGTCACGGGTAAGCTGGACGATACAAGTCTGAAGGACTCATGGCTCCAAGATCATCTGCTGAACTCCAAGTCTCAACTTCCGTTCTCGTTCGTCTATGGCAGACAAGCATCCCAAGCATTGTTGAAAGTCTGGCCGAAGAAGACGGCAATTAGGGAACTCAGCGGCGGTCGTTCAGAGTATACCGTCGCCTGGGTTGATCCGAAAACAGGCCTGCGGGTCCGTCTGAGAGCTATGGGGTACGCGAACTCCCCTGTGGTGGAGTGGACGGCGTATTTTACGAATGACGGTAAGATCGATTCCCCGATCCTCGATGATATTCAACCGCTTGATATGTCAGTGCCGCTTACCGGCAATGGCGTTCCCTCGGTCCTCTACTCCAAAGGATGCGGCGGAATGGATGCCTATGCGTTGCAGAAGCGGCCATTGAATCAACTCGAGTCGCTACACCTCTCGAACGAAGGAGGTGGCAAGACCGTTGAGACTATACCGTTTTTTGACATCGAGGCGGACGGCCGCGGCATGATTGGTGCAGTCGGATGGCCTGGTAAGTGGGCCATCTCCTTTTCCCGTCCGACGGGAGCGGCGATTGTAGTCAGAGCCGGCATGGAAAAGACGCACCTCTCGCTACACCCTGGTGAGGAGATTCGGACCCCGCAAATCCTTCTGCTGCCATGGGAAGGGGATGATGTCGATGCCCACAACATTTTGCGGCGGCATATTTTCAAATACCACATGCCCCAATACGACGGAAAACCAGTGGTTCTCCCCATATCCCACTTGGGATGGGGCGGGATGAAGACGGGCACGAGTCTGCGCCTTCTCGATCAGATCACGAAGGAAAACATCGGGTATGAGGTCTTCTGGATGGATGCCGGCTGGTATGGCGCGGATCGTGAGGTGGACGAATTCCAGGTATTCGGCAGGGAGGACTGGTTTTTGCACGCGGGCAACTGGCGAGTCAATAAAATCGCGCATCCCAACGGCCTAAGGCCGATCAGCGATGCGGTACACGCAAAAGATATGAAATTCCTGCTTTGGTTCGAACCGGAGCGCGCAGTCGTCGGAACGCCCCTCACGGTTGAGCATCCTGAGTGGTTTATCGGAGAAGAGGGGACGAACTTTGAAGGAAATGACGCCAGGCCCTTTGTTAAGTTTCGCCTGTTCAATTTCGGCAATCCCGCAGCCAGGCAATTCATGATTGATTTGATCTCAGAACTTATCACGAATGAAGGCATTGATATTTTTCGGCAAGACTGTAACTTCTCTCTCGCCTCATTTTGGTCCCAGGTGGATTCGCTTGACCGTCAAGGAATGACAGAGATTCGCTATGTTGAGGGTTTGCTGGACTTTTGGGATGAATTACGACAGCGGCATCCGCAGTTGATCCTGGATATTGTTCAGCGAGGCGATCTGGAGTCAATATCCCGTGGTGTAGACCTGAGCCGGGCGGACTACCCGGTTTCGCCAGATGCGGATCCGATTGGAAACCAGCTTAGTACGCAAGGCCTCTCCTACTGGCGGCCGCACTACGGAACTTTGCTTCAGATTCGACCACGCGATACCTATCACTTCCGCAGCGGATTCGCTCCTGGGTTGGCATTTGCCCTTTTCAACGTAGCCGGAACAAAGGAGCAGGTAGGTAGTTTCGTGGCACCCGGCTTCCCCTTTGAGTGGCTCCGGACTCAGGTGAAACAACTCAAAAGACTGCGGCCATACTATTACGGTGACTATTATCCATTGCTACCGTGCAGTTCAAATGCTGCTTGCACCACGGGAGCAAGCAGCGAGCGCAGCGCAGCGTTCGAATGGGCCGCTTGGCAGTTCAATCGCCCCGACGAGGAGGACGGAATGGTTCAGGTCTTCCGTCGGGATAAGAACAATGATGTGATGGAGAATCTACGTTTGCGAGGGCTGGATCCGACGGCGACATACGAGGTGGACGATCTCGACGGGAGCGCGTCGAATACCAGTTCCGGCAGAGACTTGATGCAGAAGGGTCTACATGTAGAACTTGCAGAGAAGCCCGGGGCAGCGATCATCATATATAAGAGGGTCCACTAGTCGCGAGAGCTTCTTGCCTGATGGTATACGCCACAGCCTCACTCGCGCGCGAAGTGGTCGAAAATCGTCAGGCTGTTCCAAGGATGTCGAAACGTTCGCTAGAAGGAAAGGATTAGATTCGTGTCCGACGAGAAACGCAGCTACCGGTCAGCAGCCTGGTTTGCAAAGGCAGACAAGGACGGCTTTGGGCACCGAAGCTGGATGCGCAATCAAGGCCTGCCCGGCGATGTGTTCGATGGACGGCCTGTGATTGGTATCTGCAACACCTGGTCCGAACTGACGCCCTGCAACGCACATTTTCGACAAATTGCCGAACGTGTCAAGCGGGGAGTCTGGGAGGCTGGCGGCTTACCTCTTGAGTTTCCGGTGATGTCGCTAGGCGAGGCGATCATCCGGCCTACTGCGATGCTCTTTCGAAACCTGGTTAGCATGGATGTCGAAGAGTCGATCCGAGCGAATCCAATTGACGGTGTGGTGCTCTTATGCGGTTGCGACAAGACCACGCCCTCCCTGGTAATGGGTGCCGCGAGCTGCGACGTGCCTGCATTGGTCGTTTCCGGCGGCCCCATGCTCAACGGCAAGTACCGAGGTCAGGACATTGGCTCAGGAACAGCAATGTGGCGCTTCAGCGAGGAAGTGAAAGCCGGCACGATGAGCCAGCAAGATTTCATGGATGCTGAAGCCTGTATGTCGCGCTCCGCCGGCCATTGCATGACAATGGGAACTGCCTCGACCATGGCTTGCATGGTCGAGGCGCTCGGCCTCGCACTCCCTCATAATGCTGCGATCCCGGCGGTGGATTCACGTCGTTTAGTTCTTGCTCAAATCGCAGGCCGGCGGATTGTCGAGATGGTTCGGAACGACTTGCGTATCGCGCGTATTCTGACCCGTCACGCATTCGAAAATGCTATTCGCGTGAATGGCGCGGTCGGTGGCTCAACCAATGCTGTCATTCACCTCCTCGCCATAGCCGGACGCGTCGGCCTGGAGGTCACCCTCGACGACTGGGACAATCTCGGCCGAGAAGTGCCCACGATCGTAGACCTGATGCCTTCCGGACGCTTCCTGATGGAAGACTTTTATTATGCCGGTGGGCTGCCAGCGGTCATTCGCACGCTCGGAGAACGCAACCTGATCCATCGAGATGCTCTGACCGTTAACGGCAAGACTATCTGGGAGAATTGCCAGACCGCTGCTAATTGGAACACCGAAGTAATCCGCTCTTTAGAGAAACCTCTAGTCGCACACGGGGGAATAGTCGTGCTGCGCGGCAATTTGGCGCCTGATGGCGCCGTGCTCAAGCCTTCCGCGGCTTCGCCGCACCTCATGCGGCATCGTGGCCGCACGGTCGTCTTCGAGAATATCGAACATTACAAGGAACGCATCGAAGATCCCGAGTTGGACGTGGACGAGCATTGCATTCTGGTACTGAAGAACTGTGGCCCGAAAGGCTATCCCGGAATGGCCGAGGTCGGCAATATGAGCTTGCCCTCAAAGGTGTTGAAGCGCGGAATAACCGACATGGTACGCATTTCAGATGCGCGCATGAGCGGCACCGCCTACGGAACGGTCGTGCTCCATGTTTGTCCGGAAGCCGCAGTCGGTGGAAACTTGGCTTTGGTGGTGGACGGCGACTTTATAGAACTGGATGTGGAAGCCCGGCGGGTGCATGTCGATGTTTCGGAGCAAGAATTGGAGCGTCGGCGTGCGCAATGGCGGCCGCCGGAGAATGCGATGAAGGGCGGGTACAGGCAGCTCTACTTCGACCACGTACTGCAGGCGAACACGGGCGCGGACTTTGATTTCTTGACGGGTTGCCGAGGTAACGAAATCCCGCGCGAGTCACATTGACGAGATGGCCTCGATCGAGCCCGGGCCCGGCTCCCAAAGCACCTACATTCACTGCCGACGTTTCGATCCTAGCGGGAGAAGACGATCTCGCTGAAGAAGGTAATTAAGATGAGTGGAAGACTTGCGGGAAAGGTTGCTCTAGTTACTGCGGCAGGACAAGGCATTGGACGTGCCACAGCTATCGCGTTCGCTGACGAGGGTGCCCTAGTCTGGGCCACCGATATCAACGAGATGTCCCTCGGGACTCTCCACAATGAGAGACCCAGTATTCAAACACGCCGGCTGGATGTCTGCGAATCGCGCGAGGTTGACGACGTTGCCGCCGAGGTAGGAATGCTTGACGTGTTGTTTAACTGTGCTGGCTTTGTGCATCACGGGACCATTCTCGAATGCGCAGAAAGAGATTGGGATTTCTCATTTGATTTGAACGTCAAATCCATGTATCGCACGTGCCGCGCCTTTCTTCCCGTCATGCTGCAAACTGGAAAGGGCAGCATCATCAATGTGTCGTCGGCCGCATCCAGCATCAAGGCCGCCCCCAATCGGTTCGCCTATGGAAGCACGAAGGCAGCAGTGATTGGGCTGACTAAGGCAATCGCTGCCGACTTCATTCGCCGCGGCATTCGTTGCAATGCGATCTGTCCAGGAACCGTGCAATCGCCGTCGTTGGACCAGCGGATCGCAGCTCTGGGGAATGTAGAGAAGGCCTATTCCGACTTTGTCGCGCGGCAGCCGATGGGGCGATTGGGTCGTCCCGAGGAGATTGCGGCTCTGGCTGTCTATTTGGCCTCCGATGAATCCAACTTCACGACCGGCCAGACCCATATCATTGATGGCGGCTTTAGTGTTTGAAGCCAAATATTCCGAGAGAAGAATTAAAATTGCCGCGTTACGGTTCGCCATTCGGAAAAACTTTCAGAGCTGCTAGATTCTGGAGAGAGTGCTGCCGTGTCAGCAGGTGCATCGCGAATGTCCGTGATGCCAGCGATTCGCTAGGGTTTGAACAAGGAATGGCGTCTCTGGCAAGAGATAGCTTTAAGGAACCTCTGATACCTAGGCTGTGTTCGGTAAGAATCCGAAGAGCGTGCTTATTTCGTTGAGAGGAGTGGGCTCGCGTTCGAGGAAAATCTCAATCATCGTTGTAGTGAAGGGGTGGAAGAGCGTGTCAGTTCCCTGGGCGAGGCTGGTAATGTCGAGCCTGATGGGTTCGGAGTCGGCGGCGAGGCGTTGTGGGTTCAAGTCCGTGCCGGCATAGGCCTCGTATTCGATGGTCGAAGTTCCGCTCGAGGCGATTAGCTCGATCCACAGAAATGTGCTGGGTCCGTTTTCTGTATTCAGGGTCAGCATGTCATCGGAGAGGCGAACGTAGAAGCAGCGGAAGCTCTGGTCGGCGCTGTAGCTCTTGGCGATGAGATTGATTTCTGTGGCGTCGTCTGCGAAGAGTGTGTCGCCTGTAAAAAACTTGAGATTGTAGTCGTCAATACCGTCGTCGTGGTCGTCCCGCACGCGCAGAACAAACTGCTGCCATCCGGCTCCTCCCAGGTCTCCGGAAACGCTTTTCGTTTTCATCACCTCGAGCGCGGGCGCGGAGTGACTCTGGGCGGCGCTGAGCCAAGCAGAATAGGCATCAGGGCTGTCGACTGTGTTGAGGAAATCGGCGACTCTCTGGACCGCGTCCGGATCGGGATCCTCAAGCATGGTGCCGTGATCCCTGCCGTCGATGGCCAGGATGGGCACGTTAAGCCGGTCGTCCTCCCAGGGAGAGATCGCGATGCGAACGGGATTTCCGTTGGCGTCTTTGATGATGTTTTCGTCGTTGTCGCGAAGACGCGGATGGCGGCGGAGGTCAACGCTGACCTTGCGGGTGTTGAGGGCGCATCCGGCCCAACGGACGGTTCCATCGGTACCCGGTGCGCTGTCGAGCGCGCTTAGGCCGCCATATCCTTCATTACCGATAAAGACGGCGACGTAGGGAGTGTCGGCTCCTTTGGAGTAGAGAGGGTCTTTGCAGATGAGGTCGCGATGGGAGAGTTCCCAGGTGTATTCGCTCCCGAGTTCGAGGCCCAGGAGGACTTCATCGCCCGCGTTGAGGAAGTCGGGTCCAATGGTCTTGCTGCCTTTGACGAGCGCGCCGAGCCAGCTTCGGCCCTGCGCGGCCTGGGGAGAGCCGAAGGTCGCGGGCGCCAGCCCGACGAGATGCTTGAGGCGCTTGATGCGGCTATGAGGGTCGTCCCCGGTATAGGGATCGCCGGTGAGCCACTGGCGGAGGACGAGCATGCCTGTAGAGTGGACGATGGCGTCGAACTCCCAAGTGTAGTCATGGGGATCGGGATTGAGCGGGGAAATCGCTAATCGCAGCGCGCGGTCGAAGGCCTCGCCGAGGTCCTTGATGGTGACCTCATTATTGAGCGTGACGTAGTTCCCAACGCTGATCATCTCCACGGCAATGCCCTCTGCCGCAAGAGCGTCTCTCCATCGAATGAAGTCGGTTCCTTGTGCGGAGTACCCGTGAAGGAGAAGCAGGCGGCGTTTTTGCGTGGATGCGAGCGCGGATGCGGGATCTGGCATGGTGGGCGTCTCCTGAGACTTGAGCTTCCGTCTTCGTCGGAGCGAGCGCTGGGAGCCTTTTCCGAGGAAGGGAATGATTTTGTAAACGCGAATCGTGGGGTCGATCCCGCCGCAACAGATGATACGGCGGAATCGGGAGTTTGGCTTGGAAATTGTTTCGCCGAATCGGAGGGGGTTTGATCCAGTGATTGCAAATACCCAAACCCTAGCGGCAATTACCAGTTTGCGGACGGACCTGGTTGGGCTCCTGTGTATGGCGAACAGCATGGTTTCTCTACCGGCTTAAATTCCATGAATTCGACCCGCGTGCCATCTGGATCAGTCAGGTCCAGTTGCATCTTTCCGTCGACGCCGAGTACCTGCGGGTTTTTGCCCGGTATGGGTTTCCAGCCGCGCTCCTCCAGTTTTTCCTGCAACTGCGCGACGCTGATGACGCCGGGCGCAAGATGATTGGCACTTCCGAGTTGAGCGAGAGAAGGGTGGGAAGGCAGGTACAGCATATATTCGATCCAGTCGGTCCCGTTCGGCACCTGCATCATCACCCAATCGACGCGATCATCCGGATTTCCGCCTTGCCAATATAAGTGAAAGCCAAGCAGGTCTTTGTAGAAATGGTCGAGGGCCACGCGGTTACGGACGACGTAGCCGGCGTGCATGATATGTGAGCTCAGGCTTCGTGATGCCGAAGCCGGTTCAGCAGGCGGGTGATTGCCGTCCTGAGTGAACTCGACCTTGTTCCCTTCCGGATCAGGAACGAGAAGGGCTCGGCTTCCATCGGCTTTCACAGTAAGAGCCTGCGGAACGGAAACTCCATTGGCGCCCAGATACTTGCGCAAAGCCTCTGCGTCGCTGGTGGAAAATGCAATGACGTCCAAACGGTCAGCCAGCCCGGGAGAGGGCGGAGATACCAGCTCGACATATTGTGAGTGATTGGCATAGAACCGGACACCCGACTTTGCCGCAGTGGGAGGCACCTGATACCACCCAAGCAACTCCCCGTAGAACTGTTGGGATTTGGGAATATCGTCCGCGAAGAGCGTGATGTGCGAAATACCGGTAATGGCCGGTCGCGGTGTAGACGCAGGTTGAGCCATAACAAGACTCGGAAGAATGACAGCCATGGTTGCGACGATAGTCCTGAGCACCGTGGGTGACTTCATGCCTTAACAGCATACTTGGAATTTGGAGAAATTAGGCCTCTCATTCCGTCCCGAATCTTTGCACTTCTTGTGTCATCTAAGAAACAAGGTCAATTGTGGAGGCTAAATAACATGGCGGCTTTTTGTGCATGCTGTGGAGCAGAAATTACCTTGAAAACCAAAGCGTGTCCCGCCTGTGGCACACCGCAGCACGGAATGTTACTGCCCGATCTCCCACCTGCCCTAAACAATATCGACAGGGACCCATCTCAAGAAGACGTGAGAACCGGTCGGCAGCAATGTGGGCCGCTATCGCGTAACCGACAGTGAATCGCAGTCGAGCCGGCGCTGCGCTTTCCGGTGGATGGCAATCCTCTCGTAGCCGCTAACCTTTGCATCGGCGGCTCCGCAATAATCGACCCGCAACGAAATAGATCCAATATTGATGCCGCCCTAAAAGAGAAATTTCATCGCAAATTCATCGGCTATGAACCTTCCCTCATGGAGTATGAGTCTCGTCGGATTTACCCCGACACATGAAGGAGGAATTTTGTCAGTGAAAAGAGCTCCCCTTGCTGCAATCTTCACCGCTCTGGCTTTCGGAGCGTTGGTCGTACCCCAACCCCAGGCCCAGACCCTGCCCGTGCTTGCCATCGGGACGCTGGACCAGTCCCGCGCCGGTTCGTTCGTCGATCTTTCCGGGCTCACCTACAGTCTCGAGAACGGCGTCCGTGCCAACGAACTCGGCGGATTCGGTTCGGCGATCGCCTACGCGTCTGGAGACACTTTCCTGGCCCTACCCGATCGCGGCCCCAATGCCGTTGAATTCGACGATGCCATCGACAGCACCGCCAGCTATGTCAATCGCTTCCATACCGTCAAGATGCACCTGGTCCCTAACACCACCGGAGCCGGCCTGCCCTACACACTCACTCCTGAGTTGCAATCCACCACATTGCTCTGGAGTCTGACTCCTCTCGTCTACGGAAGCGGTGCGGGCCTCGGCGTGGGCTCAGGCGTTCCACCCATCAACAACTTTTTCCAGCACTTCTTCACCGGACGCTCCGACAATTTCGATCCCAAGCGCAACTCCGGCGATCCCAACGATGCCCGTTTCGATACCGAGGGCATGCGGCTTTCCAACGACGGCGCTCGCGTCTACATCTCCGACGAGTACGGCCCTTACGTCTATGAGTTTGACCGTCTCACAGGCCTGCGCCTCCGCTCGTTCGCCTTGCCTCCATCCTTTTTCGTGACCAACCTCAGCCCCGTCGGTAATAACGAGATCGCCGACAATACTGTCGGTCGCACCGCAAACAAGGGCATGGAGGGTCTGGCCATCACGCCTGATGGGCGCACTCTGGTCGGTATCATGCAGAATGCCCTGATCCAGGATGCCAACGAGGGCGGCGACGCTGCAAACCTGCTGCGCATCGTCACCATCGACATCCTTTCCGGCCGCGTCACGCACCAGTTTGCCTACCTGCTTACTACCGGCACTGGCGTCAGCGAAATCGTCGCCCTCAACCAGCACGAGTTCCTGGTCGACGAGCGCGACGGCAAGGGACGCGCGGACCAGAATAACGCCAAGGTCAAAGAGCTCTTCAAAATCGACCTCGATGGAGCCGTCGACATCAGCGCCATGGACGGCACCACTGCGACCACGCACGCCGTCGCCAAAACACCCTTCCTCGACATCGTCAAGTCGCTTACCGCAACAGGCATCTCTGCAGGGGACATCCCGGCCAAGATCGAGGGTGTTTCCTTCGGACCCGATATCAACGATGGAGGCACAAGCGTTCACACCCTCTGGATCGCCAACGACAACGACTTCCTCGAGACCACTACTGACGCCAGCGGAAATACGATTCCGAACCCCAACCAGTTCTTCGTCTTCTCGTTCACTGACGCCGATCTGGGCGGCTCGCAATTTGTGCCGCAGCAGATCAGGGAATTCCCCTGGTGACGTTCTAACTCCCGGCGCGAACATCTCCATGCGGGCATTCGCGCCGTTTACCTTTTCCTAGTGTGAAGAAGTCAGACCCGCTCCCTACCCCGGTGGCCAATGCATCGCGCGACCGCCCAGCAAATGCAGATGCAGATGATCCACCGTCTGCCCGCCATTCGCCCCGGTATTGATCACCACGCGATATCCATTGCCCAGCTTCTGCTCCTTCGCTAGCCTACGGGTCACGTCCAGCAGATGCCCAAGCAGATCCTTGTCGTCTGAATCTGCCCTGTCCAGCGAAGCCATATGCTTCTTCGGGACAATCAGCGTATGCACGGGAGCCTGCGGATTGATGTCCGGAAACGCATACGTCAGTTCGTCCTCATACAACTTCCTTGAGGGAATCTTTCCGGTTACGATTTTGCAGAAGATGCACTCCATGGCTCAAGAATGCCACGCCGCTCGCTTATTTTGCCAAATACTTCGGGTGCTCCCCCGCCCGCCACGGATCATAGCCGGCGGCAAAGTCCACGCGCGATGCCGTCGGCGGATGGCTATAAGTCCAGAAGACCACAAAGCGATTCGGTGAGGGGTTGTCGAGCCACATTTCGCCCAGCCGCTGAAATGAGTCTGCCATGCTGGCCTGCGCGTCCGGGACGAGTCCGTGGATCACCTCCTGCCCGTAGACATCGGCGGCATGTTCCTCCCAGCGGCTGAAGGCGTTGCCGATCGGCTCGGCCACAAAGCTCAGTACCGTCATCACCAACAGCAATAGTCCCAACGAGGCCCAGTCCTCCACCGCGTGGATGTTCCACGTATCCCCGTAACGTTGCACCAGCCACTGCATACCGCGGTACGCGATCCAGAAACCCAGCAACATCAGCGCTGCTGAAAATTCAATCCCCTTCTGAATGTGCTGCAGCACATAGTGGCCTTGCTCATGTCCATAAACCGCCAGAATCTCATCCGGCGGCGCGTGCTGAATCGTGGTGTCCCACACAACAATCCGCTTCGACGCGCCAAATCCCGTCACATAGGCGTTGGGCGCCGTAAATTTCCGGCTCGCATCCATCACGAACATCCTCGACGGAGGAATCTGCAGATTTCCCCGCGCCGCCACACGCTCCAATTGGTCCACAAGCGCCGGATCGGTCTGCGCCAGCGGCGAAAAGTGGTTGAATAGCGGGTCGATGAACACCGGCACGGCGTAAACTCCCAGCACCTCCACAGGTAGGGCCAGCAGCCAGAACCAAAGCCACCAGCGTCGCGAAGAATGCCGCATTAGCGCATAGAGCACCGACAGTGCCAGCGCACCAAAGATCAGAGTCAGCGCCGTCGACTTGGCAAAGTCGCCCAGCCACATTCCCCAGCTCTCGACCGAAATCCCGTACGCGCGGTACACGCGCTCCATCAGGAATGACACCGGCAGCCCAAGCAGAGACACGATCAACAGCCACACCGGCGCAATCATCAATCCTTGAATCCACGCCTTATTGCTCCGCCGCTCCGCCCAGTCACGCATTCGCGCCCCTACGTGCCATCGGACCAGCACCCACAACGCCAACATCACCCACGCCGTATCACCAAAGTGTGCCAGCGTGCGCGCATGGCTCAGATGGATAGCCTTGGCTAACTTATCGGGAGGAAGTGTGTACGCCGCTTTCGTCGCGGTATCCAGCAGAATCATGGTTGAGAATGATAGTGGCTTGAGGAGTCGCTCAGCTTGTAGAAGGGGTCCACCCGGCTAGCGCAGTGCAGAGGCATGCAATCCGTCTTCAAGTGCACTGTTAGGTTCGATCGCGCCGGTTGTCATAAAGCGTTCCATTGCCTTCATGGCGCAGCCCTGGCCGCACAGGTGATACATCTCCGGGCTACGACTCTCGGCCATATTCCAGGGAAGCAGCGTAAAGCGTAATCCAGGCTGACCTTCTTCATAACAGGGGACATCGCCGAGCAGAACCATCCACCAGTGGTTGGCCTCACCCTTCTTTTTTCCACAAATATCGCAGTTGAATGAAACGTCCCAAGCCATATTCCACCCCTACTACCGCTTACAGTATCTGAGGATTGCAGTACGTGTCGACGCGGCCACTCGACAATACAGTAGCGTAGTTCCCCCTCCGCGGTGCAAGAATTTGTGAGTTGCTCACCAAGAAAGCAACTCCCAAATGCGCTTGGGCTCTGGGGAAAAGAGAGTCCATAGCCCTAATTGCAATAGTTTAGAGAAAAAGCGACGCTTAACGGCTGGTTGCGGCGGCAGGGAGAATATCTTCTACATCTACCCATTGGGTCGGGTAGGCTCCGGTGTAGCAGGCCACGCAGAAGTGATTTCTTTCGCCGCCATCGCAGGCTTTTTTCAGGCCGTCAAGGGAGAGATAGGCGAGCGAGTCGGCTTCGATGTAGCGACGGATCTCCTCGACGGAGTTGTTGGCGGCGATGAGTTCCTTCTTGCTGGGAGTGTCGACTCCATAGAAGCAGGGTGAAATCGTGGGCGGGCAGCTGATGCGGAGATGGACTTCGCGCGCGCCAGCAGAGCGCACCATGCGCACGATCTTGCGGCTGGTCGTTCCGCGGATGATGGAGTCGTCGATCAGGATGATGCGTTTGCCTTCGAGGAGATTGCGCACCGGGTTGAGCTTCAACTTCACGCCGAAGTCGCGCACACGCTGTTCCGGTTCTATAAATGTCCGTCCGACGTAATGATTGCGGATGAGGCCGAAGCGAAAAGGGATGTCGCTTTCGGCGGCGTAGCCGATGGCGGCCGTCACGCCGGAGTCGGGGACGGGGACCACAAGGTCGGCATCGACTCCAGACTCGCGGGCCAGTTGTCGGCCCATTTCTTCGCGGCTCTCCTGCACCCAGCGGTTGAAGATTTTGCTGTCGGGGCGGGCAAAGTATACGTGCTCGAAGATGCAGCTTGATTGCGGCATGCCGCTTGAGTAGCGGCGGCTGGTGACTCCATCGCTCGTGACCATAACCAGCTCACCCGGCTCGACGTCGCGCTCGAATTTCGCGCGCAGCAGATCGAAGGCGCAGGTCTCGGAGGCGAAGACGATGGTATCGGGGCCGTCGGGATTCTCGATGCGGCCCATCGATAGCGGACGGAAACCGCGCGGATCGCGGGCAGCGAAAATGCGGTCGCGGGTCATCATGACGATGGAGAAGGCTCCGTCGACCTGGCTGAGCGAGTCGGCGATGGCATCCACCAGCGTGCCAGCGCGGCTATGAGCGATGAGCTGGACAATGATCTCGGAGTCGCTGGTGGTTTGAAAGAAGGCGCCCTCGCGCTCGAGGCGGGCGCGCAGGTTGCCTAGATTGACAAGGTTGCCATTGTGGGCGATGGCAATGAGGCCCTTGGTGGACTCGACGCGAATGGGCTGGGCATTCAGGAGAGCTGAATCGCCGGTCGTCGAGTAGCGGGTGTGGCCGATGGCCATGTCACCCTTCAGCTTGGAGAGGACGTCATCGGTAAAGATTTCGGAGACGAGGCCCATTCCCTTGATATTGGAGAGATTCCGGCCGTCGGCGGTGGCGATTCCGGCGGATTCCTGTCCCCGATGCTGGAGTGCGTAGAGCCCGAGATAGGCCTGCCGGGCGGCGTCGGGATGTCCATGGATGGCGACGACACCGCACTCCTCGCGGAGCTTGGGGTCTTCTTCTGAACCCACCTTAGCTCCGCCTTCGGCTTCGCGAAGGTGGGCCACCCGGGACTCTCCACCCTCGATGCCTTCGATGAGGAGGAGGGGCTGGGTCACGCGAAGACCTCGTTGGCGGCGTGGTCATGGAGGGTGGATTCGAGGGAGGAGGACCAGGATTTGTAAAGATCACTCACCGTCGTATCGACCAGACGCTGCCTATGAGGTTCGCCAACGTAGCCGATCGAAAACCGGAATGAGTCATGAGCAGTGAACCCTATATTTTGCCGAGAAATACCATGACGGTCTGCAAGTTCGCAGATTTGATCGACATGTTGCGGGTTACAGGAAACAAGGACGGACGGTCCTTCCGCGAACAGTGACATGCTTTCTGGAATTCTTTCGAGTCGAATGCTGTTTACATCCACGCCAACCTTGTTGCCGAATGCAGCCTTTGCGAGTGCAACCAGCAAACCGCCGCTTCCTATGTCACAGCATGAGCGGAAAAGTCTCGATTCCGCTGCTTCAACAAGAAACCTTTGAAGATTAGCAGCAAAGTCGATCTCCAGCCATGGTGGCGTCCCCCACGTACAGCCAAGTATTTCCTTTGCAAACTCAGAAGATCCGAAGCCTCGAAGAGCTTCGGGAAAGAAACTGAATTCAAAAAGCAGAATTGCATCACCGGGCTTTTGAAAATCCGAAGGCACAGCCTTCGTCACATCCTCCAGAATTCCCACGACTCCAATCACCGGCGTCGGATAAATCCCCTCACCTTTCGTCTCGTTGTACAAGGACACGTTCCCGCCGGTAATCGGCGTTCCAAGTGCGGCGCATGCCTCGACGATGCCATCGATGGCGGCGGAGAACTGTGCCATGATCTCCGGTTTCTCGGGATTGCCGAAGTTCAGGCAGTTCGTCGCAGCAACTGGCGTTGCTCCGGTGCAGGCGACCTTGCGTGCTGCTTCTGCTACGGCGAGAGTTGCTCCCTGCATAGGTTCGAGGTAACACCAACGGCTGTTGCCTGCCAAGGCCATCGCCAGCGCGCGCGGCGTTCCCTTGATGCGCATGACTCCCGCTTCTGCTCCGGGGCCTTGGACGGTGTTGGTTTGCACCATGGTGTCGTACTGTTCGTAGATCCAGCGCTTGCTACAGATGTTCGAGGACGCAAGCAGCTTTTTGAGATCGGCGGTGTAGTCGCGCGGCTGCTTCAGCTGTTCGAGGACCTCGGCGGGGGGGTCGAGCGGGACGGGCGCTTTCCAGGTGCCGACGGGGCGGTGGTAGCGGGGCGCGTCGTCGGTGAGCGACTGATTGGGGATGTCGGCTTCGAGCTCGCCATGATGCAGGACACGCAGGCGCGGCTCGGCGATGACGGTGCCTACAATGGTGGCGTCGAGACCCCACTTGGTGAAGATGTTGAATATCTCCTGCTCGCGGCCTTTTTCGGCGACCAGGAGCATGCGCTCCTGCGATTCGCTGAGCATCATTTCGTAGGCGGTCATTTTTGTTTCACGCTGCGGGACCTGGTCGAGATTCAACTCAAGGCCGACACCGCCGCGAGCGCCCATCTCGCAGCCGGATGAGGTGAGGCCGGCGGCGCCCATATCCTGGATGCCGACGACCGCTCCGGTCTGCATGGCTTCGAGGCAGGCCTCGAGGAGCAACTTCTCCATGAAAGGGTCGCCAACCTGGACGTTGGGACGCTTCTGCTCGGAGCCTTCCTTGAACTCCTCACTGGCCATGGTCGCGCCGTGGATGCCGTCGCGGCCGGTCTTGGCTCCGACATAGATAACGGGGTTGTCGATGCCCGAAGCCTTGGCGTAGAAAATTTCGTCGCGGCGGACCAATCCTAAAGCGAAGGCATTGACAAGCGGGTTGCCAGAGTAACAGGGCTCAAAGCGGGTTTCGCCGCCGAGGTTAGGAACTCCGAAGCAGTTTCCGTAGGCAGCGATGCCGCTGACGACACCTTCGAGAATGGAGTGGTTTTTGCGCAGAAGATCGTCGGAGATTTCGGCGCTGTTCCCATGCCCCAAAGTCGGGACATGGGGCACCCGCTCGCTTTTCTCGATAGGTCCGAAGCGGAGGGAATCCATGACTGCGAGGGGACGGGCGTTCATGGTGAAGATGTCGCGGAGGATACCGCCCACTCCGGTGGCCGCGCCTTGGAAGGGCTCTATATAGGAGGGGTGGTTGTGCGACTCGATCTTGAAGGCGCAGGCCCAACCGTCTCCCACGTCGATAATGCCTGCGTTCTCGCCGGGACCCTGCACGACGCGATCGCTTTTGGTGGGCAGGCGCTTGAGGTGAACGCGCGAGGACTTGTAGGAGCAGTGCTCGCTCCACATGACGCTATAGATGCCGAGTTCGGTAAGACTGGGGGTGCGGCCGAGCGCTGCCAGGATGCGGGAGTACTCCTCGGCAGTGATGCTGTGCTGAGCCAGAAGCTCGGGGGTGACGGTGACCGGTTGAGGGGTCACTGTGGATTCTCGATTCATGGCGTTGAAACACTATTGTCGCACGGGCGCGGCGGGGCGTGGGCTTGCCGGGAATTATCAGGAGCGGGACGTACTAAGGATTTGCCCGGCAAGCGCTTCGCGGACGGCGCGTATGTGTGCAGGAGTGGTTCGGCAGCAACCACCGACGGCATGGGCTCTGGCGGAGTACCAGCAAAGTGCAAGTTGGGCAAACTCCGAGACATTGGAAGAGCCGTACCAGCGGCGGTTCTCAGGGTCCCAGAGCTCGCCGGAGTTGGGGTAGACGATAACGGGTTTGGCGGTGGCGGTTCTCGCTTCAGCAATGAGCCTGTCGATGAGTTGCGGTGCGGTGCAGTTTATCCCTACGGCGACGACCTGGGGGATGGTGCAGAGAAGAGCAACGCATTCGGCAAGGCGTTCGCCGTGGGCGACGTGCGCGGCGTCTTTGCAGGTGAAGGAAACCCAGGCTGAAATACCGGGAAATTGTCCAAGTGCCGTGGCAATGGCGCGTGCTTCTTCCAGCGATGGCACGGTTTCTAGAGCAACCAGATCCGCGTTTGTGCCGGCGATGATGGCCAGGCGCTCTGCATGGAAGGCCACGAGATCGTCGAAGGAAAGTTTGTAACGGCCGTGGAACTCGGCTCCGTTATGGAGGACCGCGCCATAGGGTCCCAGCGATGCCGCGATGAAGATGGGACGGCTGTTTTCCTCGCGGTACTGCTCGCGAGCGGCCAGTGCGATTTCGACCGATTGGCGTAATGTGCGGGCAGCGTCGGCCGGGGGGCGGCCGAGTTCGGCGTATCCCATTGCGGAGATTTGGTAGCTGACCGTCGAGATGCAGTCAGAGCCGGCGCGGAGATAGTCGAGGTGAACCTGGCCTATGACGCTCGGCGATGCATCAAGCACATGCGCGGACCAGAGCGGCCCGGAAATGTCGCAGCCGCGACGCTCGAGTTCGGATGCCATTCCTCCATCGAGAATGCGAAGCGCCTCGGGTAGCCGCGACGGTTCGAGGTCGGGTTGGGATTGTACTTTCAATCGCGCGGCTGTCAGAGGGATGCGGGCTTTTCTGATATATTCAGGATAGCTCGTATCACCAGCGGGGACTACCAGGACCCTGTCTTGCGAGCATCCTTCCAACAACGTTCGGGGAGTGGCTCAGCCTGGTAGAGCACCTGGTTCGGGACCAGGGGGTCGGAGGTTCGAATCCTCTCTCCCCGACCATCTCAAGTATCGCTTAATGAATAACATACGAGATGATATTAGGACTTCCGAAAGTGGCCAACAAGTGGCTGTGCCTAAATTTGTGCCTACCTGCAGCAGTTGGATGAGTCGATGACCGCCGCCCTCAGGCGAGATGAAGTGGCTAGTGTTGATCGGATCGAATGGTGCGGGACAGAGCAACTTCGTCAGCTTCTTTCGTCTTCTCAGACGCGCTTAACGCCGCGTCTCGTTGTGTCGCCAGCTGCAGTTTTGCAGGCTTGTTGCAGTCGAGATATCTCGGCGTCGATAGCCGCAATCAAATCGGATGTGTTCATAGGTGCCTTCGATCTGGAATGGCATATTCTCGGCTTAGGGTGTGTGCGGAGGCCATATGTCGTCTAAACGTGAACCAGTCAGGATGCCAGGACGTTTGCAGGGCATGGGGCACGATGTCGCTTGCACTGTGTTTGCTGAAAAAGTATCGCTCCCTGGCACTGATGTCTATGAGTATGATCGTCCGTTCATTTCCGGCGCGCCGCGAGACTTGCAAAAACGGCCTATACCAGCTGACGTTTGACGGAGAGTGCTCTCTGCCAAGCGGTGTAACGGAGCCTGGATATTTGCAGTAGCGGTGTAGCTTCCGTCGGCGCTCAGCACCCGAACATCCCCAACTGCCCGTCCTCGTCGTCTTTCACTGGGCTCCGATAGTGCCGCATCATTGTTCCTGACGCTTGGTAATCCACCATCGTCGCACTGCGACAAGTGACCATACTGCCTCCACCAAGCCACTCGTGGGGCTGCCAACGTGCCTTGCCGGCGCTTCATCATAATCTGGCGAAGAAGACGCCTCAGCTTGCCTGCACCGCCTGTTCTGCGCTTTTCTTCTGATTGGAAGCCTCGCAGGGTGTGTCACGATTTCGGCCTCTCTGAGCCTTCATTCGCCATAAAATTCGCCGTCGCGACTGTCGGCGGGTGTTGCTGGTAATGAATGGGTTTGCAAACCGACTAAGACCAATTTTCCGTAACCCGCTTGACGAGGCGGCTGGATTGCTTCCGCCAAGCCGACTTCCAGCAGTTGAGTCGGTTCTCGGGTGTCCCACCGACGATCCGGGGCGCTTCCTCTCAGTGTTGCATCGTATGTTTCGGATAGGGAAGCATGTCCCATGCCTGCCAAAAGCGCTCCATTTCTTCGGGACGTCCCAGAGAAATTCGAATGTACGTGCTCATTGCGGGAAAGCTTCGCCCGACCAAAACATTATTCTTGCGGAAATACTGGATCACTTCCTCCGCCGGATGAAAGGTATTCATCATTACAAAGTTGGCGTGTGAATCGATCGGTTTCAGCGCACGAGCCAAGGCCTGATTGAAGAACTCCTGACGATCGTCCGTATTTCGCCGAACAGCATCGTTTACTGCTTCTACATCGTCCAGCGCGGCTGCAGAGGCTTGAATAACGACTGTATTGATATTGTCCTGACTGGCGACCCGCCGCATCTTCTGAATCGTATTTGGCGACGCCGCCGCGTATCCCAGCCTCAGGCCCGCCAGACCATACACTTTGGAAAAAGTGCGCGTGACGATAATCTGCTCGTTATCGACCGGATGATCGATGAAGGAGGAGTACATTCCAGATTGACCCGCGTACTGGTGGTACGCCTCGTCAATCACCACAAACGTGGAGGCGGGAAGCTTCCCAATAAAATTTTCCAGATCTTTACGAGGAGTGAGCGACGCAGTGGGATTGTTCGGATTGCAGATGTATACCAGCGTCGTCGATGCACTGACCCGTGCCAGCATGCCATCAAGATCGTGGGAGAATCTCGAGGTCAGGGGCACTGATATAACTTCCGAGGACGCTGCGTGTGCATAGCTTTCAATGGCTTCGAAAGTGGGCGACGCCTGGATCAGTTGCTTGCCACTCCCGAGGAACTGGAAGGCAGCCATGCGGAGGATATCTGTAGAACCGCAGCCGAGAAGGATGCGTTCCGGTTTCACACTGTGTTGATCAGCAATTCGCTCCGTCAGCGAATTGTCCAGCAGCGGATAGCGGTTCACAGCACCGATGGAAGACTGTATGGCCGCGAGGACCTTCCTGGATGGACCGTACGCATTTTCGTTGCTGTCTAGACGGACCAGGCCCTCATCCTGCGTGAATCGGGTAGGCTCGAATGTCGCCACTCTCGAAAGGCCCATCAATCGGCGTTGTGAGGCTATTCCGGCTGCCGCTCCGGCGCCTACTGAGCGAAGAAATCCCCTGCGGGATGTAATCATTGTGTTTCCTTAGAGACCCACAAGTAGATGAACAGGTAACGGCCAAAGGCCTTCGGTTGAGGCAAATCAATCACCAGCCCTATTTTTCAATGAGAGTCCCCGTTCCGTCGTCCGTTTCGCACTCGCCTGTAGCGCTGCCATTCAGGATGTACGTGGACTTCAGCAGTGTGCCCGTGCTATCAAGCGAACCGCGAATCGTCAAGTTGTCGCCGTCTTTGTCGCTGCCGGCGAGAACAACATCTGAGCCCGTAACTGTGACCTCCAGTTGCGCGCCTTTCATACAACGCGAGGTGAGATCCGAATTGCCGGTGAGGTGTCCGCGCGAGTTTGGGCTAATGACCACGGTTATCGTAAAGGGAGGAACATCTGGATGGTTAGATTGGAAGGTCCCTGACCATTTCCCTTTGACATCGGTGGCGGCGTAGAGAGAGGCTGCTCGCATTATGGTCACCAACGACAACAATGAGAGAAGAAAAACACGGAACGGCAAGCTTGTCTTGGTCATCGTGATTCTCCCTTGAAATTCGCTTCCTCAAACATTACTGAATTACCAGAGTCGCGTTGGTGGAATGCGTCACGCCTCCGCCGCTCCCAGTAATTGTGAGCGGATACGTGGCACTCGGCGCGTGCGGCTTGGCTGATATCGTTAGTGTGGAAGTGCCCGAACCCGCGACAGTAGCAGAGCTAAAGGACGCACTGGTCCGTTGAGGCAACCCGCTTACGTTGAACTTGACGCTGGCAGTGAATGGCCCCAGAGCCGAAACGGTGATGGTATATGTCGTACTTGAATTCCCACTCACAGTCTGACTACTCGGTGAAACCGAAATCGAGAAATCGGCCACAGCGGCCACAGCTAGTTTCACCTGTGTTGTATGTGTCAGAGTGCCGCTGGTTGCCGTTATCGTAAGGGTGTAGGTGCCAGTTGGCGTCGAACTCGAAGTATTCAGCGTCAAGGTCGAAGATCCAGAACCCGGAACTGAGGTGGGCGCGAAACTGGCAGTTGCGCCTGTGGGCAATCCGCTCACACTGAAGCTCACGTTTCCGGTGAATCCATTCGAAGGTGTTACGCTGACCGTATAGCTCGTGCTGTTTCCACCAGATACCGTCTGGGAGGATGGAGTGGCCGCGATGGAGAAATCGGCCACAGCGGCCACAGCTAGTTTCACCTGCGTTGTATGTGTCAGAGTGCCGCTGGTTGCCGTTATCGTAAGGGTGTAGGTGCCAGTTGGCGTCGAACTTGAAGTATTCAGCGTCAAGGTTGAGGATCCAGAACCCGGAACTGAGGTGGGCGCGAAACTGGCAGTTGCGCCTGTGGGCAATCCGGTGACACTGAAGCTCACGTTTCCGGTGAATCCATTCGAAGGTGTCACGCTGACCGCATAGCTCGTGCTGTTTCCACCAGATACCGTCTGGGAGGATGGCGTGGCCGCGATGGAGAAATCGGCCACAGCTAGGTTCACCTGCGTGGTGTGAGTCAGAGCGCCGCTGGTTGCCGTTATCGTAAGGGTGTAGGTGCCAGTTGGCGTCGAACTTGAAGTATTCAGCGTCAAGGTTGAGGATCCAGAACCCGGAACTGAGGTGGGGGCGAAACTGGCAGTTGCGCCTGTGGGCAATCCGGTGACACTGAAGCTCACGTTTCCGGTGAATCCATTCGAAGGTGTTACGCTGACCGCATAGCTCGTGCTGTTTCCACCAGATACCGTCTGGGAGGATGGCGTGGCCGCGATGGAGAAATCGGTCACAGCGGCCACAGAGAGGTTCACCTGCGTGGAGTGAGTCACGCCTCCGCCGCTCCCGGTAATTGTGAGCGGATAAGTGCCACTCGGCGCGCTCGCTCCTGGCGATATCGTTAGTGTTGATTGGCCTGAACCCTGGACCGTAGTAGGACTAAACGACGCGCTGGTCTGTGCAGGCAACCCGGATACCGTGAATCCGATAAAGGCAGTGAATGGCCCCAGAGCCGAAGTGGTCACGTTGTATGTTGTGCTTGAATTCTTGCTCACAGTCTGACTACTTGGAGAAGCTGAAATCAAGAAATCGACAACGACAAGCCTGACCTGTGTGGAGTAAGTGAGAGTGCCACTGGTTGCCGCTATCGTAAGGTTGTAGGTGCCACCTGGCGTCGAACTCGAAGCATTCACGGTCAAGGTTGATGATCCCGAACCCGAAAGTGAGCTCGGCGCGAAACTGGCCGTTACGCCAGAAGGTAATCCGGTGACGTTTAAGCTCACGTTTCCGGTGAACCCACTGGGCGTTGTTACGCTCACGTTATAGCTTGTGCTCTTTCCAAGCGACAAGGTCTGCGACGAAGGCGTGGCCGCGACTAAGAAAGCGTTCACGACGAGTTTCACCTGCGCTGCGTAAGTCAGAGTGCCGTTACTCGCCGCTACCGCAAGAGTGTAGGTGCCAGTTGGCGTCGAACTCGAAGTAGTCACCGTCAAGGTGGAGGAGCCCGAACCCGCAACTGAGCTGGGGGAGAAACTGGCGGTTGCGCCAGAAGGTAATCCAGTGACGTTGAAGCTCACGTTTCCCGTGGATCCACTGGGCGCTGTTACGCTCACGATATAATTCGCGCCATTTCCCTGCATGATGGTCTGTGAGGAAGGTGTGGTCGCGACTGAGAAGGCGTTCACGACAAGTTTCACCTGCGCAGAGCAGGTGACAGTGCCGCTGGTTGCCGCCACAGTGAGGGTATAGGTGCCAATAGGAGTCGAACTCGAAGTAGTCACCGTCATGGTGGTCGAGCCCGGACCCACAACGGAGCTGGGGGAGAAACTGAGCGTTGCACCAGAAGGCAATCCGGTGACGCTGAAGCTCACGTTACCTGTGAATCCACTGGGCGCTGTTACGCTCACCGAATAACTCGTGCCACTTCCCTGCAGGACGGGCTGGGAGGATGGTGTGGCCGCGACTGCGAAAGGGTTCACGACAAGGCTCACCGGCGTGGAGCGAGTCACACTGCCGCTGGTTGCCGTTATCGTAAGGGTGTAGGTACCAATTGGAGTCGAACTCGAAGTATTTACAGTCAGAGTCGAGGATCCCGAACCCGCAACTGAGCTGGGGGAGAAACTGGCCGTTGCGCCAGCAGGTAATCCGGTGACGTTGAAGCTCACGTTTCCCGCGAATCCATTGGACGGTTTCACACTCAGGCTATATGTCGTGGCGTTTCCCTGTATGAGGGTCTGGGAGGATGGGGTGGTCGTGAGTGAGAAAGTGTTCACGGCAAGGATTACCTGCGTGGAGTAGGTCAGACTGCCGCTGGTTCCATTTATTGTGAGGATGGAGGTGCTGGCTGGAGTCGAACTCGAAGTATTCACCGTCAGAGTCGAGGATCCCGAACCCACAACTGAGCTGGGAGAGAAACTGGCCGTTGCCCCAGCAGGTAATCCGGTTACGCTGAAGTTCACGTTTCCCGTGAATCCACTGGACGGGGTTACGTTCACGCTATAAGTGGTGCCACTTCCCTGCAAGACGGGCTGGGAGGATGGTGTGGCCGCGACTGAGTAAGCATTCACGGCAAGTTTCACCTGCGTGGAGCGAGTCAAAGTGTCGCTGGTTGCCGTGACGGTAAGGGTATAGGTGCCAGCTGGAGTCGAACTCGAAGTATTCACCATCAAGGTGGAAGATCCCGAACCCACAACTGAGCTGGGCGAGATACTGGCCGTTGCGCCAGAGGGCAATCCGGTTACGCTGAAGTTCACGTTTCCCGTGAATCCATCAGAGGGCGTTACGTTCACCGTGTAACTTGTGCCGTTTCCCTGAAAGATAGTCTGGGACGATGGTGTGGCCGTGACCAGGAAATCTGGTTGTGGGATTGGCTGTGAGGTTACCTGAAGAAAACTCGCCGCTGAGGGTACGCCCGATTGATTCAGAATGAACAGCATGTAGTAACCCGGCGGGGCGATATTGCTATTTGGAGGCGAAGTGACATTCAGTGTTCCGCTCGCCGCAGTGAAGGACAGACCCACCTCACGCTGATCCATTCCAAACGCGTGCGTTACGGTTCCATTACGCACCAGAACAACAGAAGATATGTTAGCGGCGTCCGGCGTTGCCACAGCGAAGTCTATGCCATAACCGATTGCGGTCGGCGCGGTTGTGATCGACGGACGCGTAGCGAGTGTGCCGTTCGCGTTGAACAAGTACGCTGGTTGATAAATCTCCATTTGCTGCACATAGCTGCCCCGGACGGGATTGCCGCCGGCGAACCATACCGTCGCATCCGGAAGAAGCAGCGCCACGGAGTGATACAACCGAGGATAAGCGTTTGCCCCGGCTGAAGAGAAGGTGTTGCTTACAGGGTCATAGAGGTCCGCATTCAGGCTTGCCGTCTTGGTGTCTTCATCATTCACGGAACCGCCGAGAGCCAGAACTTTGCCGTTGGGCAAAATCACCGCATTCATCTCAATCCGCGCCTGGCTCATGCTTGGCCCATATTGCCATGCCGGGGTCGACGTGCCCATGTCGATGACCTCAGTGATGTTGGTACCGGGGTTCCCGCCGCCCATGATCATCACTTTCGGGTCGTAGTTGTTGTTCGGCGTCAAAGGGAGCAGAACAGATGAACCGTAGGTGCGCATTCCACTGTAATTCGTTGTGGCAACATTCGTGTTCCAGGTGTTCGTCGAAGGGTCGAAAAGCTTCGATATGGTTTGCGCACCTGCATAAAACACTTTGCCATTCGGCAGAAGGTGCAACCATGGATAGAGATCCGGAGTCCAGGGTGCAATGTACTCCCCACCCCAGCCCGTGTCAGCCGAGTAAAACTCGACAGCCGTGTCGGTGCCGCCGGTCTCCTTCAGACCGGAAAACGTCATGACTCTCCCGTCGCCCAGGGTCAACAGTGTTGGATACCAGCGTCCATGTGCCATGTTCGGAGCATTGCTGAACGTGTTTGTCCGCGGATCGAAAGTTGCTGCCTGCGGCTGCCCAAAGAAGGGGTCATATTGTATGGTGCCCCCGGCTATGAATGGGCGCCCATCCTCCAGGAGCACCATGCCATTACAGAACATGTCCCAGGAGAGGGAAAACTGGCTGATGGTCTGTCCCGTCAGAGGATCCAGAAGCAATGCCCCGGAGCCATTCGATGGGCCGTAGGGTGGCCCCGATGGACAGCCGGACTGCGTCAGTGGGCAGTTTCCTGAGCCGGCAATTACCAGCAATTTGCCGTTAGTCAGCAGGGCCACGTGGACGGGATTGATGGGCATGGTGTTGGACAACGTGGTCCACTGTCCCTGCACGCTGGCCTGACCCACCCCCAGCGGCGGCAGTACTGAGAGCAAGAGCGAGAATGCAAGCGCAGTAGTTAGCCAGAACCAGGTGCGGCGGGTCATTGAGACACCTCAATGCCGGCACGGAGGGAGGAAGGGTGAGACAACAATGCGGGACCGGCGGTTTATTTATTCATACGCCGTAGAATTGTGTATGTCACGGATGATGTAGCCGACAATCTGGACCTGGCTATTGCGGCGGCGGCAAGAAATAAGATATGCCACCCAAACGATTGATTCTCAAATGGAACGTTGATTGCCCGTTCCAATGGACCCTTCCCTCAGATATACATCTATACATCACGCAGATGTACATCATGCTGTATATCAAATGCAATTTCAAGTTGCTCGCGCCTGGCATAGAGTGCCTGACCGTTAGTGAACGGGCATCGGCTAAGTTTCTTCTTTATCAAGATAAGTCTGCGAACCCGAACTTGGGTCCAAGTTGGGTCCACTCGTTCCCGAATACCAGACAAAAAGGCGGTACAACACGCAGAACAAACCTAAACGAAACAACATCTTAGTACATCGGTTTGTTGGTTCGGGACCGGGGGGTCGGAGGTTCGAATCCTCTCTCCTCGACCATTTTAGGAATCAATCAGTTATGGGATTTCTCCCTGTGCGGCTAAGGAAGCACCAAGGGGCAACCCGCCAATAGAAAAATCCGAGTAGCTCCACGTCATTTTGCCGACGACGACCGAGATGGACGCTCAGATTGACTTCCTGCAAAGAGGCGCTGCCGATCCGGGCTGGTGGCAACTCTCTGAAAAGTGATATTTGCAGCACATTTAGCTTGAATGGCGCGTTAGAGCGCGATATATATCACTTATGCAGACTCTAGCTGAACTCGGCGGGGCAGTCGCAGCACGGCGAAGGGCCCTCAAGCTACATCAAAGCGAGGTTGCGGCACGTTCTGGACTATCGAGGGAGTCTCTTGTGCGTTTCGAACGAGGACAGTTGACCGAATTCGGCAGCCGCAAACTGCTGGCTGTCCTCGCACTTCTAGGAATGGAGATAACCTTCACCGAAGTCGGGAAGTCTAGCACCCTCGATGAACTCAGACGTGAGCGAGGTGGCGCGGCATGAAGTTGAATGTCCACGTACTTGGCCAACACGTTGGCGTACTCGAACAGGTCGGCGACTTCAAAAGCGTGATGGCCTACCTTCCAGAGGTTGCGCCGGAAAACCTTGTCTCTTTGACTATGCCCATCCGGACCGAATCCTATCCGTGGGATGACGAACTCCACCCCATCTTTCGGATGAATCTCCCAGAAAGGGTATCTGCTGCAAGTCTTGCAGGAAGAATTCGGACCGATTGTCGGTGCTCCCGAATACCATGCAGGGAGGGTACAACACCCAGAACAAACCTCTAAGCGGGACAGGTTAATGAATCTGTTGTTGGTTCGGGACCAGGAGGTCGCTGCATTTTCGCCTGCCCCAATTCCTAATCTGGCCCGTCTGAAGTTTCTGGAGAATGACCGACCCGCTGCGTTAGTCGTGGGTTAGACTGAGTTTCTCAGAACAAGACAAAGTGCTGCTTCCATTCCAAAATGGAACGCATTGCCTGACCAGGCTCGCCCCGATGCTGCGAGTTCGGCTCTAGCTCATTTCCCTCACTGTGATTTCATATTTGAAGTTATCCGGATCGAACGGATCGACGCATCCTTCCGAGGTTTCCGCCTGCGGATACATAAAGTACACCACCGGTTTGTTGTCCGATCCGGGTAGTTCCACGTCATGAGCGTAGTTGTATGCCATCCAATTCATCTCCCATGAACCGAACAAATAATCGCGGGCTCGCGACACGATTTGATCGGTCAATGGGCGATTCCCGGGGGGTTCTTCCAAAGCTACTTTCCGAACATCGGCTGGATCCACAGGCACCCACCCGCGCTCGCGCAGGTAGACTTCCACGCGACAGTGCTGTCCCTTCGTTGCTTTATCGGTGGCCACTCCGAGGCTCTTGTAGCCCAGCTCTGATTTCGCGATCCGCAAACCATAGACATGCCGCGCCGGCAAGCCCACCGAGCGCGCCAAGCCAACATACAGAGCGTTCAAGTCGGCGCATTTGCCGCCCATATCGCCGGATTCCAACATGAATCGGATGTCGCCCCGACCACAGCCACGGACTTTGGGATCGCGGAACGTATTTTCCACGACCCACTCATAAATAGCCCGCGCCTTCTCCGTGTCGGTAGTCGCGCCGGCGGTTGCCTTCAGCGCAGTCGCTTTCACAATGCCGTCTGTCGGCACGTATCGGCTGGGTTGAAGAAAGTAGTCCAGTTCCGTCCGTGAAACGGGCGGCGCTGTTCCTCGAGAGGACAAATCGACAACGTAGTTTTTCAGCGATACGCGGCTGGTCAGCGTCAGCACCGGCTTGGCGTTTGCGGCATACGTCGCGGACACGATCCCGAGAGCGTTTTGCTTGTCCTCGCTGAGCCTGGCCGTTCCACCCTCTGCCGTGAACCGGTCCGAAATTGTTTTTTGATAGGGCGTGTCGCGAATCAGCGGCGCCGGCAGCCAAATGTGGCTAACTCCGTCAGGCTTCAGCAGCTCAACTCTGGTGACGACCTCGAATGTTCGCCATCCGCCTGCCGGTGGGGTATCCGCCAGAACAGGCAGCGCCTTGGTGAGAGCCCAACCAGCACAGATTGAGCCATTCGCTCGCAAGAAATTTCGCCGATTCATAACTCGCCTCAAAAAATCGCCTCTCCGACGATTGGGTGGGAACAGCGCTTGGTTGAAAGGAGACAAATTTCAGCCCGCAAGACAGTTAAGACATAGGACGAGCTTCAGTAACCGAGCTCTCGATTCGCCAGCTCCGTTCCTTCAACTCTGGCCTGAATTTTCTGGAATGCGGTATCCCGAGCAGTCGAAGTGTCATCGGCAAACGGGGCGAAGCCGCAGTCGTCAGTCGTTCCGAGTTGATCGAGGGGCAGAACGGCTGCCACTTCGAGAATGCGATCGCGAACCTGAACCGCAGTCTCTACCACCGGGTTGAGCGGGTCGATGACACCTACAAATACAAATTGCTGAGGACTTACGAGTTGGCTCACCAGCCGCAAAATACGCTTCTTATCAGGCTCACTGGCCATCTGGAGATAGAATCGGCCCACATTCAATTGGAATAAATCGGGCAGAAAATCTGCGTAGTCCACATCCGCGCTGTGCGTTGAATCGTGATCGCCGCCTGGGCAGACGTGCACACCGATCTTTCGACGCTCATCCGGAGAGAAACGACCAAGGACCTGATTATTCAACTCGACCAAGCTACGGAGGAGGCTACCCGATGGATCGATCTTCACGGAGAGCCGGCCCTCAGTGAAATCAATTTGGACGCTTGCCGCGCCAGCATCAAGCGCTCCGCGGACATCAGCTTCGGCTCCGTCGATCAAGTCCGAGATAAAGGCTTCTCGTGAGTAGCCAGGGATTCCATTTTGAGGATAGAGCAGACTCAGTGCCGAAGCGGAGATGACAGCCTGCTTTATCGGGCGTTGCGTGTAAGCAAGCGCTGCCTTGAGGTAGCTTTCGGCATGTATTCCATAACGAAATGGCCCACTCGTCAGCCGAGGCAACTGGCGTTGGTGCCCGTCCGCAAACGGGATCACGACTCCATCGGGTGCAAGGTTGTTGAGTCCACTAAGCGGGTAGGTCGCAAAACTGGGCTTAGTTTGCTCGCCATCCGTCAGGATCGGCGAACCGGTCTGTTCGAGACGATTGATGGTGTCCCGAAGCGCCTCGTTGTAGGCATTGTCCAGCACTCCAGGCGCGATTTTTCCAGCCTTGAAAGATGTGATCGCCTGAAGCAGCTGCGGAGGGCGGGGGATGCTGCCAATCGATTCAGTCGGAATCGCCATCAGCGGAGTCTACCAAGGTCCAGTTACAGTCAACTTCCACCTAAAGGATGATTTCAGTCAGGCCGATCAAGGTTAGACTGTTGGTCAATGTCGATCCCTGCCGCCGCGCGCTCTATCAGACGTTCACATAAGATAGTCCCGGCCTTGTGCCTGTTCCTGGCCAGTCTCGCGACCCTCGCCCTCGCGGCTTACCCAATTTATGTGATTCGGCCCTTCCGCGAGCAGACGCCTGCGGCCCTCGAGCGTGCACTATGGGTCCTTATGCACAATAAGCCGTTATTGTTGATGCTCGCATCCTTGATAACGGTTCTTGCACTGCTTCTATGGCGACATGCGGGTTGGGTCGCAAGATCGTTGCTGGTACCCGCCATGGGCATTACAATTTTGGCGGCGGTTTCGAGCTGGATCAATCCTTACGAGAAAATGTTTCATCCGGTGGGCGCGCCAAACTTTCTTGCGTCTAACCTGACCACAATTGACGCAAATGACATGGTCATTGCAGTTACTCTTAGCGGAGAGAGCCGCGCTTACCCAATCCGCGAGATGGGGTATCACCATATAGTGAACGACCGGCTGCACGGACTGCCGATCGTTGTCACGTATTGAACGCTCTGCCATACGGGTCTGGTCTGGACCCGCAGCCTGAACGGACGCGAACTGCACTTTCACTTAGCGGGCATCAACAACCAGAACTTCATCATGCGCGACGAGGAGACGGGCAGTTATTGGCAGCAGGTGACGGGAGCCGCGATTGCCGGTCCTTGTAAAGGTGAGCAGCTCACGTTAGTGCCGCAGGATGAACTCAGCTTTGGGCTGTGGAAGAAAGAGCAGCCGAACGGTACTGTCCTGGCGCCGTTGCCGCGTTACACCGCAAAGTATGAAAAGGCAACCTGGGAAAGCGAAGTGGCGAAACTGCCGACCGTGATCCATGGGACGAAGGGTACGCTCGCTGACCGCGAGACAATCTTCGGCGTGGTGAGCAATGGGGCGGCACAAGCCTATCCGATGAGTAAATTGACGGCTCAATCTCCGGTACTACTGGATGTCCTGGGCGGTCGGCCGATTATGCTTGTCCTCGGTCCGGACGGAAAGTCAGTGCGGGTGTTTTCCCGCCAGATCGCTGGGCGAGAACCTGAGTTCTACGGCCACAGTGTCGCGAACACGAGTGATTCTTGGACGCTCGTAGATGATACAACCCTCAGCGGGTGGAACTTTGACGGTTGTGCCGTTTCTGGCGAGATGAAGGGACAGTGCCTCACGCGGATCGATGCACTGAAAGACTACTGGTTCGACTGGCAGCATTATCATCCGCACAGCGGCATCTATCGGCACTAGCGATCTCCAAATTCCATCCCGTTGGGGCTCCTCCAGGTCATGACCAGTCGGAACCCGGCGATGATTGCGCACAGTCTCTCCCGAAGCAAGACGGCCGATGTCGATGTAATGATATGAGCTGAATTCGTGCAAAGCGCCAGCAATCATCAGGCGAAACACACTCCCATCGGTTTCGTCTTTGGGCTGGGGACCGTCATCGTTCGAGGCAATGGTCTTTACCAACCTGTATCTCATGGGAATTATTGCTGAAGAGCGTTTTATCCTGGCCACAATTGGATTCATGCCCGGACTGGTTGCGCGGGAGGGACTGATGAACCTGATGCACGTCACAACTGCGCTCCCCACCAGCCTTTAGTTTGCACGGATGGTACTGCTGTTCTCTCTCACGCTTGTCCTATGTATGCTGTCAGGCTTTATCGTGGCTCGGCGCCTGCGCAAGGCGAACTCGGCTGAGGTCTGCGCATGACACCGAGCGTAGTGCAATGCAACGGACTTTCGCCGCGCGCGGGTGCCTTCAGAAGATTCGAGCTCAGTCAATATTCTCGATGAATAGGCGATTGGAGAGATCGAAGAGTGGAACAGTCATGGCCGTTGTGACAATGGCCATGAGAACGAAGACAGTGAAGAGCAGCGGACTGAGGATGCTGGCCTTATATCCGACATTGAGGACAATAAGCTCGACAAGGCCGCGGGTGTTCAATAAGATGCCGATCTGCGTTGCCATCTTCCATTGCATGCCGCAGCGCCTTGCCGCAAACGTGGCTCCGCCGATTTTCCCCCCTACTGCAACTAGCAAAATAATTGCGAACCAGCCCAGACCGCTGCCGGAGAACATCTCTCTCTGCATGCGCAGGCCTGTCATAGCAAAGAAAATGGGCAGAGTCACGTGGACGATTGGCGACAGCGTTCGTTGAAGAGAATGCTCAAGCGATCGGGACGCCTCCTTGAGCACAGGCATGCAGATACCAGCGAAGAAAGCTCCGAAAAAAGCATGTAGGCCAAGAATCTCCGTAATCCGTGCGCTGAGAAACGCGAACGCGATCATCCCCGGAAGCCATAGACCCATCTGCGGGTTCGGACGTAGGGCGAGAAGCCGTGCGGCGAGTGGCCGCACGGCAAAGAGCATAATGCCGAGGTACACCGCCAGCATGAGTAGCCGGAGAGCGCTTGCTGTCAGATTCTGGCCAACTGGACCGCCGAGGATGAGAGTAAGCGTGAGCGCAAGGAGCAGCCAAGCGAACAGGTCGTTGGCCGCCGCACAGATCAGCGCGATGGAAGCTGTCGAAGGGTTGATCGGTTGGCTCGTGCGCTTGCGTTCCTCAATGATCCGGGCGAGCACCGGCAGCGCGGTAATACTCATCGCGATGCCCGTAAAGAGCAGGACAGCGAGATGCGAGAACTGTCCCATGCCAAAATGCGCAAGGAGAAGAGGAGAGAGTGCTGCTCCCAAAGTAAAGGGGAGAGCAATACTGCCGACGGTGATAGCGAGCGCTGCCCCACGGTTGTGGTGGATGGCAGTAAGGTCCAGTTCGGTGCCCATGAGGAAGAGAAACAACACGAGGCCGACATTGCTGACCACTTCCAGCGGGTGCAAGCCCGAAGGGGAAAAGAGAAATGTCGATACGGGTGACAGGTAATGGCCGAGGAGGAGCGGGCCCAGGAGGAGACCGCCTGCGATCTCGCCCACAACGCGCGGCTGCCTCAGATGTGCAAGGATCCAGCCGCAGGCATTCGTGACGGCGAGGATCGCCCCCACTTGCAGAACGAGGAGCAGGGATTGCGGGAGCAGACCCGACGTGTTCATTGGGTGACCTGTTTCGCAGGCCGTCTTCTGCGCCTCGCTTCGATGACGTAAATATACCAATCGGCGTTAGGCGCCAATGGGTTTGAAAAAGGTGCCGGAAAAATTGCCCACTCATAGTCCGCAACTAACCGTTCTTCCATGTCCATTTTCTCGGCGGCTGAGATTCCCTACCTCATTCTCTTGTCGATCGACCAAAGCGGCCCACTTAGTCGACCATCTCTACTCCTTTATCACCCTCTCCACCAAATCGCCCAGTTCTTCCGCCGTGAACTGATTGCCTTCGAGATTCGCCGCCAGCTGCCCCTTGCGATCCAGGATGACTGTGCGAAGCGAATGCGTGAGGTACCCGTCATCGCTCCAGAAGTTCATGCCAAACATCCCCGCAACCTGCTGAATCTCCTGCAGCGACCCGGTAAGAAAATGCCACAACACCGGATTGGCCTTCCACGCACCGGCCTAGTTCACCGGCGCCGCGCCCTACTTGAGATGCCGCAGCAAATCTGCAGCCTGCTCGGCCGTCGTCGCCACCAGAGTGCCGACCTGGACCTTGCCGGAAGAGCCGGCCTGCTGTGCACGAGCCACGAAGGGAAGCATTGCTCGCTCGCAAACAGGGAGGGCAGAAGCACAGCACAAATCCAAAGAAGTGACCGTCTGTTGTGAGCCAACCGTTGCTCCTCAACCGTCTCTTACTCTTCGCCGCACGGGTTCCGGCGTCAAAGCCGATGTGCCAATGAAAACCCATCGAGTGGACGTTGGCATCAACCTAAAAGTTGAGAAGCTAACAATTAATGAGAGCAGGCAAGCGGATGCCTGGGTGATACGGCAAAAGCGATGTAAAAGGCGGGGTCCATGAGGCCATCGATACTAAAGTACTCCACCGGAGGCAAGGCTCGTTGGCTAAGCAAAAGCAAGGTCGGTAACACAAACCTGCGCAATATGGCCTGCATGCGTGCTCATGTTGTCCGCCTCAAGAGGAGGACGGTCGGTTAAGTAGCGGGAGACTTCCTCTTAAGGCGCACTCGCGATGCCGAGGCTCATTCGCCGCCCATGCTGGTCTATAGAGATCAGCGTCTGGGCAATGGGAAGCGGAGAACGCATGCTAGGCAGCAGCGGCGAATCAGCTAAGTCTTAGCGCACGAGAAACGTCAGGCGCGATCGGAAGGGGTCTCGGCGAATCAGCATGCTTACTGGCTTACAAGCCAGTCGGTATCTTTTTGAGAGCAGCTTTGAGATCTTCCGGGTGGAACCCGAACGGACCAGGCTTGCTCCTGTACGCGACGCGACCGCCTTGTTCGATCAGATAGAGGCGGTCAGGCCATCCGGTGTAGGCAATTTCAACACGGTTGTCGAAGCCGTCGATGACAGCGGGAAATTTGATGCCCAGCTTGCGCACGCAAACTCCCGCTACCGACGCACGCTCCTGCTCATCGCGAGGGCTGCGAAAAAGCACCTTGTCGCGAACGTTACTCTGCATCGCCCAGACGTCAGTTGGGTGCGCTTCGAGAATATAGACGGCGTAGAAATCGACCTTACCCTTGTACTCCTCGGACAACTTGTTTAGGGCGGGAACCTCCCGCCGAAATGGCGGTCAAGTGTAACTGCCGAAGACCAGCACGACCGGTTTGTTAACCCAAAGTGACGCCAATTGTACCGGCGCTTTGGCGTCCAGTGTCTTGACCTGGAAGTCGGGCGCACTATCCCCAACCTTCAATGTGCCCTTGCGCGCACGGGTCCACATGGTTTCGAAGGGAAAGAGAAAATAGGCAGGCATGGGCATTCTTGCCATGACATGCCCGAAAGTCTCGGGCGACTGGTGCATTGCCCAGTTGATATAGCCGAGGAAGGGGAGCCACAAACAGAAAAGCACCGCGCAAGCAATAAGTAACCGGCGCTTTGTGCGTTCCTTCATCTTCATCTTCATCATTTGTCGCTCACTCGGTCATCGCATTCATTTCAAGATAGCCCTGTGGCGAAATGCCGAAAGCGTCGGCGACGCGGTTGAAGAAAGCAAACATCGCTGTGATGTACACCGCTTCGGCAATCTGTCTGCTGACGGCCCGATTTGCGCCGGCCATTCGTCATATACCTTCGCAACCTCGCCTATGGTGGCAGCATCCTCAATCAATCCGATCTTTGTTTTGGAATCCGTCATCGTTCTTATTGGCCCGACTCGCTTGATGGGCAAAGATTAGCATATCCAGCCACTTGGTCAGTTACAGCATGCAACGGATGCTGTTGACGACGGACCATCCTCAGCGCAGCTAAAGACACGTCCCCAATCCCGGACGATTGGCCATGGTGGTTTCGAAATCGTCTTCCCAGCCTTCTGCGATGGCTTGTTTATATCGGGTTTAGCGTTAGAGCAAGGCACTGGCTACAAGCTCGGCTGCAAGAGGAAGTTCAGCATCGGTTCTGCCCGCAAACGCACAGACGAAAGAGACGCGCCCGGCTCGGGGCGGCGGGGCTTTCCCTGGCCAGTAGAGCTGCTCGAGCGAGACTCCATTCCGGAAGGTACGTGCGTGGGCTTCCGACTGTGAGAGATTGGTTTTGAACTCAGCCATCACGTACACTCCGGCGTTGTCCCCTAAGATTTTCACCCGCGATCCAAAATGCTTTTTGAGTGCATGAATGAAGAGTTCGCGACGTCTGCCATAAATTGTGCGCATGCGCCGGATGTAAGGTTCGAGATGACGCTCGTTGATGAAGTCCGCTAGAACGGCCTGTTCGAAGGACGGGCTTTGAAAGTCGGAGAGCATCTTGGCGGAGGTGAAGGCGTTTTTCATGGATCGAGGAACCACTACGTATCCCAGACGGAGGGAGGGGAACAACATTTTTGAGAAGGTGCCGGTGTAGAGAACGGGCGCATCGTCGACCATGCCCTGAAGCGAGGGCAGAGGGCGGCCGCTATAGCGGAACTCGCTATCGTAGTCATCTTCGAGGATGAGGGTGTGCGATTTGCGCGCCCAGTGGAGCAACTCCATACGGCGCCCCCGAGATAGAGACACTCCGGTTGGATACTGATGTGAGGGCGTTAGATAAACCAATTTGGCCCGGGCCCCGTGCTTCTTTAGTTCTGAGACCTTCATGCCGTGGGCATCAACGGGAATGGGCAGGATTGCAGCTCCCTGCGAAGAAAACACCTTTGCTGCGAGCCGATAGCCTGGGCTCTCCATCGCTACGACATCGCCTTCGTTGAGCAGGAGCCTGGCAGTCAGATAGATCGCCTGCTGTGACCCGCTTACGATGATCACCTGGTCGGGACCGCAAATGAGCGCGCGCGATTTGCGAAGATACATCGTGATGGCGTGACGAAGCTGGATGTCGCCAGCGAAGTGCTGGGTGTAGTCGAGAAGATCGGACCTTCCGCTCTTCATGCGGCGATTCTGGAGCTGCGACCAAAGATTCACAGGAAAATTCACTACGTCGGGGCCGTGCATGTTGAGGCGGATGATGCCGGGGGAGTCCGGTCGGCGGAGCGGCGCGTTGACAGCGGCGCCGTAGCGCGAGAGGCGAGGCAGGAAGCGGGATTGGGGTACGGACTCGCGGATGCCGGGGCTGGCAGGCGAGAAGCTCAGGTCTGGCAGGCTTTTGCAGACAAAGGTTCCGGAGCGAGGACGAGTTTCGAGATATCCCTCAGAGGCGAGGCGTTCGTAACACTCGTTTACAGTCATGCGAGAGATTCCGAGAGAATCTGCAAGATGGCGTGATCCGGGAAGCCTTGCGCCGGCCTCGAAACGTCCAGCGAGAATGCCGAGCCTCAACTCGCTATAGAGCTGACGATAGAGTGCGATGGTCGACCTGGAATTGAGATGGAAGACGAAGTCCATGCAGATGAGGGTACTCTCGGCAGGCAGGTCAGACAGATCTGGCCTTATGGGTATTTCTCGAGCTGGATATGTCCCATGCTTACGGGCCGTTGCTATTCTCCGCGTAATGAATGAATACCCAGCCCACCAGGTTGCGGAAATACCCAACGAGGAGATGGACTAATGAGAGGTTTCACGAGACGCGCAGTCGTGTTGTTTGCAGGTTCCACACTTTTTTCCCCATTTATGTTCAGCCAGTGCCGGGCGCTGCATGCGGAGATCACCGATTCCTCCGCCCCGGAGGGCTGCACGAGCGCATTCCACTTTTGTGCTGCCGGAGCGGTGGAAGGCAATCTAGGTCTGAAGGGAACCACTTATTTTGTTCTGGATGGGGTTGGGACGGGACCGGCTACGGGACCGGGATATTCACCGACGAGTGGCCTTCTTGTGTACACGACGTCAGAAGGAACCATGACGGTTCGGGAGACGGGAATCGGGAAGTTCTCGGGAAATCCGTCGAACGGATACGGGGCCGCGATCGAGGACGTCATCAGCGGAACGGGACGTTACCTCGGCGCCACCGGCAGTCTTCACGTCCGGCAGAGGGATGAAAACAACATCTTCTACAGCAAAATTACGGGGAAGCTGTGTCTGCCCGAAGACAAAGGCCATGGGGATGAACGTGGTGAGCGGAGCGACGGCTTCGACTTCTAGCGACCACCGTTGTCGTAAGCTAACGCAAAATGCTTGACCGTCCCCTCTTTCCGTGGCTCTAGGAGCCGGTTGGCTCGCCGATGAGTCCAGAGCATTTCAAAACGCACGCCCCGCCATTTTTTTGTAGCTTTGGCGGGGCCGGCATCCCAAGAAACGAGAGCACCCTCTAATTAAATTCCCAGCCACAAACCGAAACATACGAACCAGATGACTAATCACGAATCCTCCTGAGCGTTCTAGCCCCGCAAGCAGGTACAGAACAAGCTTACAAAGTGAATTCGGGGCCCTTTCTCGCGGCACAAGTAGTTTGCGGGTATCACGGCCGACCCAACAGCTTGCGGGCAAAGTCGAAACCCGGCCGGAGATTCGCTATCCGAAACTATCACCCGAGAGCTACGGATCGTTCCGGACATTCTGGCAACGATCCATTTGTTCGACTCTTCAGAAATGTGTTTTCGCAAGTTGCTAACCGCACATGGCGAATCCGAGGTCATGAACTGGACGTGTGACTTGTCTTTGCCTCTTAAGCTATTAATGGAGGCAACATGGCTCTTGAATCTGAGTTTGTTGCTCGCGCTATCCTGCCGAGGTACCAGGTATTGGATCGCTCCGTAGCCCGGCGGCTAACTAGCTTTCCTCAAATTGAGGCGCTAGGTAAAGGTTGGCCACAGCGATAGGTATGCCGACGAGGAACACCATGGCCGCAATGTTGTTGAAGAAAACCATTAAGGTGGGATGCGGGTGGTGGGGATAGAGGTTCGAGCGGGGGAGCACAAGGGAGTACATGATGGTGTAGATCAGTGACCCGTAAATAATGCCCGATAAAATGGCGTATCGGCTAAGCGTACGAATGCTCCGAGCTGCAAAGACGAAGATCGCGGTCCATGAGAGTGCGATGAAGAGATGTAAGGCTAGTCCCAGAAGAGCGGTGCGAAGGCCACCTGAATATGCGGGCCGGCCAAGGATGCCACTGGCAATGGACTGTGGGATCTTAATGGGGGCGACACCTTTGAGACCGTAAAACACTATTGCATCGCAGAGGTCGAGGAACGCTGCGATCATGGTACCGACCAGAATGGCTTTTAGAACTGATCGGCTCGGATCTCTTTTCGTAAGGCCTCCTTCAGAATTCGGACAACAGGCGTCACTCAATAGAACGAGTATTTATGCATGTTAGCAAGCTCAACAAGATGAGTAGTGTCGGGAGCCTGGGTACTTCCCCCGAGATCCGGCGTGAGGTGCGGCGGTTCCTCAAGATGTCGAGGAGCGCCCGTGCGCAGTAAACCCGATCGCGCTTCGCATCCCAGACCTGTTGCACCATGCCGTTCTGCTCCAGGCGGCCGATCGCACGCTGGGCTGTGGTGAAGGCGAGCTTCAGTTGACTGGCCGCGTCAGTGATGGTGAGAAAGGGATTGGCAGCCAGGAGATCTACGAGTCGCAATGGCGTGTTGGTAGATTGTCCTGCCAGTTTGCGTTGCCACCCTTCTGACAGGTCATTGATGCGTGTCGCGCGGTTCAGCGCATCTTCCGACATGCGTGCGCCTCCCTGAAGGAAATACTCCAGCCAGTCCTGCCACGCGCCACGATCGCTTACTCCACGTAAACCCTCGTCGTAGTCGCGTCGGGAGGCTTCAAAGAATGCTGAGAGGTAAAGCAGCCGGGTTTGGAAGGATCTTCCGCCCGATCAGAAACAATGTGATGAGCAAGCGTCCCACCCGGCCGTTGACTCGCGGATCAGGCGCACGGACGTTTCCCGAAGAGAGCGATGCCGCCCGCCAGTGCGACCACATAATTGCCGACTTCTTTGAGATCTTCGGGACTGCAATCGACAACGGCGCCTGCCTCGTCCGCCAACAATTCCCCGAGCGTGGCCTGCGTGCCTTCGATCTTGCTGGACAGGACCGCCTCGCGCCGTATGAAGGGACGCATCCGGACGTGAGGATTGGGCAACCGCCCGCCTTCTCCGGCGAGCCTGCCAATGAGCCGGTCCGCCTCAGAGAGCACGCCAATGAGCCGAGGCGTCCACTCTAGGACGGGTGGCCATGGCGCCGGCACGAGGGCTGAATAGGTGCCCCGTGAGACGCGCTTGCCGGGAATGTTTAGTGGCTTGCTCAGGTGAGACGCCGCCCCTCAAAATACTCTAAGTCCGCAGGTGTAGCCTTTCAGGCATGCACGATCATCGGATCACGTTAATCGTTCCGTCTACAAGTCGATGTCCTCTCTACAGCATCAGCAGAAGAGATAATTTCAAACCATCGGCTTTTAGCAGCCTGCCAGAAAATAACGTACTGCGAAAATAACTTAAAGATTCAGGAAGGCCTTTCTATGAAACGGGTTTTTCAATTGCTTCTTGTCGTCATCGCCACTGTCTGTATGCATGCCGAGACTCGTCCGGTTGCCCTTTTCTATATGACAGACACTCCCGATTCTGTTCGTTCGTTTCTTGCGCACTCGAGCAAGATAGGAATACTGGTGCCCACATGGTACTCAGTGGATGCGACTGGCCTGGTCACTGGCGGGCCGAATCCCGCGGTGCTGGAGCTCGCGCAGAAACAGCACTTGCCCGTAATGCCGATCATCGCAAACGCGGGCAAGGATGCATTCCATACACTGCTGGCGAATGGCACGGCTCAAAAGGCGATGATCGCCGCTCTAGTTCGCGAGTCGAAGCTCCACGGTTACATGGGCATTCAGCTCGACTTTGAGGACATCTCATGGACCGATCGAGATGCGCTCTCGGCCATGACGAAGCTGACGGCAGATGCGATGCATGCAGAGGGGCTGCAACTGAGTATCGCAACCGTGCCCAATGCGCCGGGATATGCAGGGAAAGGCGGTTTTGCCAAGTGGATCTATGAGGACTGGCGGGGTGCTTACGACCTGCAGGCATTGGCACAGTCCGTGGACCTGATCTGCATGATGACGTATGACCAGCATACCCGTTGGACGCCGCCCGGTCCGGTGGCCGGCTGGGACTGGACGATTGAGAACCTGGATTATGCGTTGAAGTTTGTTCCAAAGGAAAAATTGTCACTCGGGATTCCGCTGTATGGGTATCACTGGTTCGCGGGATCTCCCGTTATGCGGGAGGATCCAGCGACAAAGAAGATGGAGCAACACCCGAACATCACGGCGAACTACATCAGCACCGAGGACGCGCTGCTGCTTGCCCGGGAGTACAAAGGCGTGGTGCAGTGGGATGCAGCCGATCACACGGCGTGGTTCTTCATCTATCGCGATCAGATGCGGGAGTGGGTCTTCTATACCAATACGCGTACCTTTGAAGACCGATACAAACTGGCTCAGGAACGCGCGATCGAAGGCTTCTGCTCGTGGGTTCTGGGTACTGAGGATTCGGGAATCTGGGAGTTGCTTCCAGACCGGAAATAGCGAGCTTTCATTCAGTATTTTGCCGCTGATATTCTGCTCGAAACCCAAAATAAATGTTCATATTTTGTCTAAATGAACATTTATTCTGTCCATTCCTACTATTATCGGCGTATACTCCTTGGCGCGGGCTGAATTAGGGCGCGCACGTGCCAGTTTACAAACAGGCACATCCCTTCGATCGATAGCGAGGCCAATTTTGCACTAACGAACACAGGAGGAATTAGAAGAATATGCTCTCCCCCAAGAGGCTCTTCCTTACAAACACGGTCATCCTCTGCACCGTGGTTTCACTCTTTCTCATCTTCAACCTGGGACTGGCAATTGCTCAGACCGTCACCGGCAATATCACCGGAACTGTGATGGATTCTACGGGTGCGGCTATCGCAGGGGCCGAGGTGACGGCGCGCGATATCAGTACCGGAGTACAGACGTCGGCGGCGACCAATCCTTCAGGTGTTTTCAGCATCCGATTTCTACCGATCGGCCACTATGAGGTTACGGTAAAGGCGAACGGATTCAGCACGCAGACGATTCCGCCGTTTGCCCTGGAGATCGATCAGACCGTGAACTTCAACGCGCGTCTGCAAGTGGGCAATACGACGCAGACCGTGGAGGTTACGGCTGCGAGCCCAATTCTGAATACCACCAACCCCAGCCTGGGTGTCACCCTTACCTCCAATGAGATTGGGACCATACCTCTGAACGGCCGCAACTTCTCCACCGTGACCTTGTTCGTGCCGGGTGCGGTGAGTACACAGCCCTCGGGCACGACAGGCAATAACGCGATCGAGCGCAGTACGTATTACACCGATATCCCTAACATCAATGGGAATCGCGCGCAGGCCAACAACTACACGCTCGATGGCATCGACCTGAACGAGAACCAGAACAACCTGATTGCGTATAACCCGTCTCCGGATGCGATTCAGGAGATAAAGGTCATCTCCGCCAATGCGCCGGCCGAGTATGGCAATGTGAATGGTGGCGACGTAATCAGTGTCCTAAAGAGTGGAACCGATCAGCTTCATGGCTCGGCATACGCCTACTTGCAGAATGAAAATTTGAACGCTAACTCTTGGGGAAACAAGCACAATGTTCCGATCATTCCGATCAACCCCTACACGCTGTATCAATTTGGAGGCACGATCGGGGGACCGATCAAGCGCGACAAACTGTTTTTCTTTGCCGATTATGAAGGTGCCCGCCAACATACCGGAGGAACGAGCACAGCCACGGTGTTTACCTCGGCGATGCGAGCCGGAGATTTCTCCTTACTGCTGAATCCGCCAACTGGAGCCAATGGCGCGACGAACGCGCCGATCCAGCTCTATGACACGCAAAATAACTTCGTGCCTTTTGCGAACAACCAGATTCCGATTACAAATCCCGTCGCCCAGTACATCTTCGCCCACCCTGAACTGTATCCACTTCCAAACGCAACGCCGGTGGATGGGGTTGTGGCCAATAATTTCCACGGACCGAGCCGCAGTTTTGTCGTCAACAATCAAGGCGATTTCAAAATCGATTGGAATGTGAGGCAGGCGGACAAGATTACGGGATTTTATAGTCAGTCGAATGCGTATGACGGAAATGTACCGGTGCTGGAACTTACCTTCCCGGCGCAAAATGTGTTCCCTACCAAGCTTGGCGGCGGGACCTGGGTGCACGTTTTCTCGCCGGCGATTGTCAACTCGGCACGTGTAGGATTTACGCGCGTCGTATGGGACCAGGGCGTGCCGACGGATCCTAGCGGCCAGTTTGGGCTGACAGGAAACTCGAAGGTCGGTATCGCCTTCGGGACACAGCAGTATGTGGGCTTCTCGTTTCAGGGCATCGGCACCGGCGGCTTCACCGGAGTAGGGACCCCGGCGAACATTGGGTCTATCATCGACAACACCTATAGCTACGGCGACAACCTGACGTGGCAGCACGGCGTGCATCTCCTCAGCTTCGGGATCCAGGCGATCCGCTACCAGAACAACTACATCACCAGCAATAACCAAGGCTTTCTCGGCTCTTTCACCTACACGGGAGACTTCACCAGCAATCCCAATTCGGGTGCTGCTAACGGCCTTGGCTATCCAGGCGCGGACTTCGCCCTTGACCTTGTTGCCCAATCGCAGGTAGAAGAGGCGGGCGTACTGGTAGGACAACGCCAGTGGCGCACGGCTGTATTTGCGCAGGATGACTGGAAGGTTCTTCCCAATCTTACGTTGAATCTCGGCCTCCGCTACGAATACGATCAGCCGTGGTACGAAGTGAATGACAAAACCGGGAATGTGCTGCTGAATACGGGGACGGTCATCTACGCTCGACGCATTCCAGCGGGCGCGCCAGCCGGTTCGCAGCTTTGTAGCAATCGGGCCTGCTATGACCCTACTTACAACCAGTTCATGCCCCGCATCGGCTTCGCGTATCAGGCGACGAATCGCTTTGTCGTCCGCGGCGGCTATGGCGCCACAAGCTTCTTTGAGGGCAACGCCGCCAACCAGCGTTTGACTTCACTTCCCCCCTTCATCCTATCCAGCCAGAGACCAAAGATTATTCCGGCTCCCGGGTTTGCCGGCATGCCGTATTCGGTGGAGCAGGGCTTCAGTAACAACCCCGCCGACATCAACTACTCTGGTGGCGGTTACGGCGCCTGGCCGTTGAATATGCGGCCTGCGTATGTCCAGGAGTGGAGCCTGACGACGGAATACGCGTTGACTCAGTCCACCACGCTGCAGGTTGGATATCTGGGCCTGCAAGGCCAGCACCTGATCAACTACGGCAACGCTAACCAACTTCTTATTCCTGGAGTTAGCTCATCGGCTCCTTTAGCTAACAACCCTCTCTTTGGCGAAGGTGGCAGCCTTCTGGTGACTGAGCCGCGCGCAATGATGAACTACAACGCCCTGCAGGCGGTGCTGCGCCATCGCTTAAGTCATGGTCTTGAGTTCACGGTGAACTACACCTATGGACGCGCGATGACGAATAGCCTGGGCAACTACGCACTGAACGTGATTGGATTCAGCGGAGCCTTCCAGAACGGTTACGACAGCCATGCCGACTATGGTCCAGCCGGATACGATATCCGGCACAGTCTGAACGGGTTGGGAGTCTATGAGCTCCCGTTCGGACGTGGCAAGGAGTTCGGTTCCAACGTGAACCGCCTGGTGGACGCAGCCATCGGCGGATGGTCTATTTCCGGATCTCTCATGGCCTACACGGGTTTCCCGGTAAGCATGACTGCTCCTTCGGTGAGTAACAGCAACAGCTTCGGTCAGGCGCGGCCGAATCAGTACCGTAAAATGCGGATCGTCGGTCGCAATATCAATAACTGGTGGGGTACAGACCCCTCGGCTCAGCCCTGCGTAGCAGGACAGGGTGAGAACAACGGGATCTGCGCCTATGGCACGCCGGCCGCCAATACGTTTGGCAGTGCGCGGGTGGGCACGGAACGCGCACCGGGCTACACGCAGGTGGACAGTTCGATGTTCAAGGACTTCCACATTACGGAAAGGCAGGCGGTTGGTTTCCGCGCGGATTTCTTCAACCTCTTTAACATTGCCAGTTACGGAAATCCGGACAGCGGAGTGACCGATTCGACCTTCGGTCAGATTTCAAGTGTGAGGTCGAATTCGCGCGTAATACAATTTGGAGCGCATTACACCTTCTAGCCTTAGAACTGAACGTCTCATTCTTGAACATAAACCTCCGTCTGGAATTGCCTGTTGGCGCGGTTACAGACGGAGACTTTGCACGCAGGATACCTATGCTGCTTGAAATCTGTGTTGATTCTGTGGAGTCGGCGATTGCCGCAGAAAGGGGTGGGGCGCAACGGGTCGAGCTCTGCAGCAATCTGCTGGAGGGGGGCGTTACCCCCAGTCCGGGACTGCTCGAGCTGGTCCGCAAACGCCTGCAGATCGATATCTTCGTGATGATCCGGCCGAGAGGCGGCGATTTCTGTTATACCGCTGAAGAATTCGCAGTGATGAAGGCGGACATTCAACACGCGAAGGAACTTGGAGCGGACGGGGTCGTATTCGGCATTCTCGACGCGGATGGATATGTGGATGTGCCGCGCACGAGAGAGCTGGTGGAGCTGGCAAACCCTTTGCCTGTCACGTTTCATCGCGCGATCGACGTATCTATCGATTTTGCGGATTCCCTGGAACGCATTATTGCCAGTGGCGCACAGCGTGTGCTCACCTCCGGCGGCACGCGGCGGGTCATGGATAGTATTCAGCGTATTTACGAGGCGATCGATAGTACTCGGGAGCGCATAACGATCATGGTCGGGGGTGGACTCAGCCCGGAGAACATCCGGAAGGTTGCGGAGGGATCTGGAGCCGCGGAATACCACGCGAGTCTTAATACACGCATTTCCAGCCCGGTCGGGCACCGGCATCGCTCGTTGTTTCTGGGATTGAACATGGACCGAGAATATTCACGGTATGTGGTGCGCGAGAAGGATGTGCGTGCATTGCGAGAGGAGCTGAATTGGGTCGATGGCGAGCGGGCTTCGACCGCGCAGAATGCGGTGAACGATGCATAGTTTGCGTGGCAGTCAGCCCGCACGTTTAATCTGATTGCGAGCCCAACTATGTCACTCAAAACTGACGATCGCGCCAATCTGATCCTGCGAGTGTTGTTACGTCACGGCAGCGCGTCGATTGAAGAACTGATTCAGGAGCTTGAAACTTCAGCGCCGAACATTCGCCGCGATCTGGCGAAGCTGGAGCGACGCGGGTTGGTGTGCCGTACCCATGGCGGAGCAGAACTCTTTGGACCACAGATCTATGTTCCCTTTCGCTTCGATGCCGGCTTTCAGACGCGTGAGGAACGCTTTGTCAAGGAAAAGCGCAGGATTGCAATGGCCGCCGCCGACCTTATTCGAGAACACGAGACTATCGCTTTCACTGCCGGCACAACGACCACACAGGTGGCCCGCAGCATTCGCCACAAGACTAACCTGCGAATCATAACGAATGCCGTCAACATAGGGATGGAGCTGTGCAATCAACCTGGTCTGAAGACTTCGCTGACGGGCGGAGTTGTACAGTGGCCCGGATCCTTCTCGCTCATCGGTCCCGCCGCGATTCAATCGCTGGGCGAAATTCATGTGGACCGAGCCTTTATCGGTGTCTGTGGAATGGACGCGAAGCGAGGCGCCAGCACCATCGAAATGGATGAGGCCGTGGTCTTCCGTGCAATGGCACGGCAGGCCAGGCAAGTTGTAGTGGTCGCCGATTCCAGCAAGATGGGCATGGTCAGCCCAGCCCTGATTTGTCCCGCTATGGAGGTCGACCTTGTGATAACAGATGAGGGCGCTTCCAAGGATGTGGTGACTGACTTGAAAGCGACAGGTGTCGAAGTCATGACGGTTTGAACCTGCTACAGATGTAAAGGGAGACACCACAGTTGCGCAACCTGATTGCTCTGCTTGGGGTGAGCGGGAGGATGGTCGAATGGCAGATCGAAGGTCCTCAACCTTGAACTGGAGCGGATCGGTACTTCGATGCTGGTTGCACACGGATTCAGCCCAGCCAGATTGGGGGCCTTATTTCGCGCCCGCGAGTTCTCTCGCGCGACTAAATATTCTCAGGAACATCACTTCTGTCAGCTTGCCGGTGTTCGTATTTTGCAGCGAGGGGTGGTAGCTTGCCAGCAAGAATCGTCCGTCCGGCAAGGGGTACTCCGCGCCATGGGCGAATATCACTGGCCCGCGCTTGCTGATCTGTCCCACGCGGAGAAGATGCTGCACAAATCCATCGAAAGCAATCTTTCCCAGGCACACCACCACCTTTAGATCTCTGAGCGCCGCTATCTCCTCATCGAGATAGGACGCGCAGTTCGCAATTTCCTCTGGAAACGGCTTGTTATCCGGTGGTGCGCACCGCACCGCTGACGTGATCTGCAGATCCTTAAGCCGCATACCGTCATCGCGCGATACGGCGTTCGGTTGGGACGCGAAGCCCGTGTGATAGAGCACCGGATACAGGAAGTTTCCTGACCCGTCACCCGTAAATGGCCTGCCCGTGCGATTCGACCCGTGTGCGCCGGGCGCAAGTCCCAGGATAAGTACCGAAGCTCGCGGATCGCCGAACGAGGGCACCGGCCGTCCCCAGTAATCCCAGTCAAGATAGGCGCGGCGTTTTGTGGTGGCGACAAGCCTGCAATACTCCCGCAGCCGCGGACATCGTTCGCAAACGATGATCCGCGCATTCAGGGCGGCTAGAGCCTCCTCAGAGTTCCCGGATGTTTCTCGCATCTCTGCGATTCTACCCAGACTGCGCGAGGCGCAACACCTGCCGTTCAGCGTAGAATAGGCTGGCTTTTGTTTCTCTGCGGGGAAGTGTGATTCCCTGCGGGAAACGTTTGCGCAGTAACCAAGAATCTCGAGGTTTGACTTCATGCCTGTTCGCCCGCAACACGCACTTCTGCTCGCCGCTGCAACGCTTCTGGCCATCATCGGCTGCAAACAAGCCCCAACTCCGTCAGAGTCCACGACTCCGCAGCCGGCCGCCGCGGCGACGCCACGGCAGATTGGCGGTCAAGACATCGTCAAGCTTGAGCGCCCACCCACCGCCAATGGCCAGAAACCCGAATTCCTCTCTGCCACTGTGCTTCCCGGCCGGGGCATGAATCTTTTCCAGATCACGGCCAACATTCCTGGCAAGGGAGAAGTGGAAGTGCTCTGGTCGCCATCGCTGGCCGATGCTGCCGGCAAGCTTAACGGTGGTCCCGATGATCAAAATGGAAATGCCAGCTTTACATTTGGGGGCGCCTTCCTCGTGCCATACCCCAATCGCATTCGCGGCAAGCTCTCCGACGACGGCAAGACTATTACGACAGAATGGAAGGGCAAAGCGATCACGCTGCCCGCCAACTGGAAGGGCAAGAATCCCGGCGCTGAACCCCATGCCATGCACGGCCTCATCCTCGCCTCGAAGACCGATGACGTGAAAGTTGAGAACACTGCCGATGGTCAAACCCTCACCGGCACCATCCATGCCGGCGACTTTGGAGGCCATTGGCCCTCCAACACCGACCTGAACTTCACCATCGCCCTCACCGGCGGGGCCATCGACGCCACAATCACGGCGAAGAATGTTGGCTCTGAAGCGACGCCGATGGCCATTGGTTGGCATCCCTATTTCAGCATCCTGAGTGGCGACCGCAAGCAGGCCCGTCTGCACGTCCCCGGGGAACAGACCGCCGAAGTCAATAATTACGACGACGTCTTCCCGACCGGAAAACTCCTACCTGTCAAAGGCACAAAGTTTGACTTCACCGCTCCCAACGGCAAGCCGCTCGAGGAGATGTTCCTCGACGATAACTGGTCGAAGCTCAAGCGCACTGACGGGACAGTCGACGTCGATCTCACCGATCCGGCTGCAAACTACGGCATCCGCGTCGAAGGCATTTCACCCGAGATCAAGACCGTCCAGGTCTATGCGCCACCCGCCAAACAATTCACCGCCATCGAAGAACAGTTCAACTTCGGCGACCCGTTCGGCAAGCAGTGGCGTGGAATGGATACCGGGATGGTCACCCTAAAGCCCGGCCAGTCCGTAACCTGGCACGTACGGCTGGAACTGTTCACTCCGCCGAAATAGGGGTTACATTTCGGCAAAAACCAACCTGCTATCGAAGCAAATCAGAACCCGCGGCCAGCCGCTGGGGATCTGCTGTTTGCTGTATTCGCCGCTCCTAAATATGTCGTTCAGACCACCACTCTTACCTCGGATAGAATGAATTGCACATGACGAGTTCGCTTCGACGCGCCGTGAGCGTATGTATCGCTCTCATCGCCTGCACAATTGCCATCACCGCTGTTGCAAATCGTCCCGCTGCTTACGCGGCAAATACAGACATCCCTGAGCGAGGGGCGATGGTCTTTCAAACCAAGGGCTGCGAGCGCTGCCACGCCATCACTGGCGTTGGCGGAGATCGCGCGCCCGACCTGGGCAGCGTTGGCCAGCGCCGCGCGGCAAATCAAATCAAGACGCAGATCATCAAAGGCGGTCATGGCATGCCGCCCTTCGGAAATGTCCTCTCAAAAGATGAAGTAAAGGATCTCGTCGCGTTCCTGACGTCTTGCCGCTCAGATACAGCTCCCGGCTGCCGCCGGTGGATACCATCACAACCGCCTCAATAGAGGTTTCCTGCGACTTGCTCGGCGACCTGCTCCAATACATCGCTCTGAGGGTCGTCAGGTTTAGCGTGTCCCTTCTGTCCGCGAGAAATGAGCGTCACGGTGAAATGAAGATCGCGAACCCGGCTGCTTATCATTTCGAGGCTTTCGCCGTGTGAGGCCGGAGGCCTGCACGTGGCAGCTTCGTTTCCGATGCCCTTCAGAGTTCCGCTCTCGGGTGGGCAGGCAGGCAGCGCCGATTTGCTGACGAGAATCTCGAGGGAGTCAGTGGGAGTCTGCTCACGCGAAAACACGCAGGAGCCTTCGCCGGTATTCGGCACATTAACTGTTACAGATACGTCCCCGCCGAGCGCCCAGGCCGCATTTCCCTGAGTCAGCCAGGGGCACCCGGTGCGCGCGTGAGCGGTTGGGCCCGCTTTCGGCGCCGTGCCGTATTGCGTTTGCACTGTGGCCGCTGAAACAAGCAGCAGCCAAAGCAGGCCATAATTCAGCATGGCGCTCACACCTTTCCCTTTGGCATCTTTGCAGCGGTCAACGGGCCTGACTTCAGAATCTTTCCGCCTTCCTGGATGATGTAGAGCTGATTGACGTCGAGATTCTTCAACTGATCCACCTGTCCGCTGAGCCAGCGAATCTCCACCATGTCAACCTTCTTCGCCTGGTCCAGTCCGAAGTGCATCCGCATGTCGTTTTGCGAGAAATAGCTGCCGCCGCTGCGCAACTCGTCCATCTGCATCAAAGGCTTTGCCGCGTCGGGCGTCGTTTTGCCGGTGACTATGACGCGGCTGCCTATGCCCGTACGATTCGATTTAACCCCCACAAGCTTTATCTTGATCCAGTTGCGATTGAGCGTGGAGTCGCAGCGCAGGAGCTGGGGCAGGGAATTAATGCAATTGACGGCGATGTCAATGTTTCCGTCATTGTTATAGTCGCCAAATGCACAGCCCCGAGCAGGAGCGTTCTCCAGTATCCCCGGTCCTCCTTCATTCGTGACTTCTTCAAATCGCCCATTGCGCAAATTGCGGTAGAGATATTTGTGCTCTGCATATTTCAGGTCCGCCTTCGACTTATCAACCTCTGGATAGACGTGGCCATTCGACATCAGAATGTCGAGCCATCCATCGTTGTCCATGTCAAAAAATCCGACTCCCCAACCGAGCAGCCGCGTATTTACTCCAAGGCCACTTGGATAGGTTCGATCCTCGAAGGCAGCATCGCCGAGATTTGTATAGAGAGAATCGGTGTCACCGGCGAAGTTGGTCTTCACCACGTCGAGATTGCCGTCGCGGTTGTAGTCTCCGATGGAAACACCCATTCCCGCCTGCGGCTTCGCCTCGGCTGAAAGCGCCGCTCCGGCTTCAATGGCAATGTCGCGAAAGGTGCCATCTTTCTGATTCAGATAGAGCGTAGCGGGAGCCGAATCATTCGCAACATAGATGTCCGGCCAGCCGTCGTTATCAAGGTCCGACGCAGCCACGCTCAGGCCGTACGTACCCACAGCAGTCCACATACCGGACTTTTCGCTGACGTCGGTGAACGTGCCATCGCCATTGTTGTGATACAGAATATTCCTGCCGCCCGCCAACCCCGGCGGACCACAGGCGACAAGAATACCTTTATAGGTGCACGGGCCGTCTTCTGGTTTCGGCGCTGTTTTCAGATCGAAGTCAACATAATTTGCCACAAACAGATCGAGGTGTCCGTCGCGATCATAGTCGACGAAGGTGCAGCCGGTGTTCCAACGCGTCTTCGGTCCCGGTTGAATCAGATCGGCCTGCTCGGTCACATCGGAGAATTTTCCATTGCCGTTGTTGCGGTAGAGCACATTCTGGCCGTAGTAGGTAACGAACAAATCGTCGCGGCCGTCATTGTTATAATCACCAACACAGCAGGCCTGTCCCCAGCCGGTCTTGTGCTCAAGGCCTGACCCCGCCGTTACATCGGTGAACGTGCCGTCGCGATTGTTCTTGAACAGGTGGCAATGAGGCTCCTGTCCCGCGGGGAATCCTTCCAGCCGCCAGCCATTGACGAGAAAGAGATCGAGCCAGCCATCATCGTCATAGTCGTAAAAAGCGAGGCCACATCCGGTAGTTTCAAGCAGATATTTGTTGGTCCCTTCCGGGCCATAGATTGTCTTGGCGTTGAGACCAGAGTCCTTCACGACCTCGACGAAACTGACGCCCAGCGGCGTTCCTTCGATGGGAGACTTCGGCCCGGGTGGCGGCGGCGCAGGCTTCGCCTCGTAGACGCGCTCCTGCGGACCGATGGGCTTAGGTTGTTCAGGCGGCGCTGCCTGCTGCTGCCAGGGTGAGGCCAGAGCCATGATGTCGGCGAAGGGCAGAACGAGCGCAGTACGGCTGAGCGAACGAATAAACTTGCGACGATTCACCGAATGGCCATCCTCAATGATTATGGTTGTCCGCCGGCGCTTCTGGATTCGTGCGCCGTGTCGGTATGCACGTGCCACGGCACGCTCTCAGTTGAGATTTCAGGATGCTTGCGCAGATAGTCCAGCGAATAAGTCGGCGCGCCTGGGTCGATCCTTTTTATCGTGTACTGTGCGGCTTCGTCCGAGGCCTGCTTCTTCATACCATCACGCCGATACAGAATTGCCAAGTTGTAGTGCGCGGCCAGATCATCCGGGTCGATTGCCTGGAGTGCCTTGAACTGCTGCATAGCCTCATCGCCGCGATGCTGCTGATAATAGGAGATGCCAAGCTCACGGCGGGCATCCCGCGAGTACGGATACTGCGCAACGACCTTCTGCAGATCGGCAATCTCTGCCTCGGAGCGCCGCGAACGGCGTTCCACTAACGCCATGTAGTAAAGAGCACGTGCATCGTCAGGATGCAGCGTGAGTGCCTTCTCCAACGGCGCGCGCGCCTCGGCATATTTTTCCCACTCAATGTAAGTGAGTCCTATGTTGATAAAGCCATCCTTGTAATCGGGACGCAGGCGCACGACCTGCTCAAAGGCATGCATTGCATCTTCATACTGCAGTTGATCGAGATATCCGATGCCGACATTGTTCCAGCGCATCCAATCTTGATTATCTGTCGTAAGCGGCGCAGTCGCCGGATTGTCGCCGATGTTAAGCGTCCGAGTGCGTGAAGCAAGCTCTATCACTGGATAAGCTGGATGATCCTTGCCGAATACATTGTTTATATAGCTTTGCCGCAGGTGGCGATAGTTGACGCGCGCGGTGATGGTCAGCGGTCCTTTCACATCGGCAGGTACGTGGAACTGGTAGCGGATGAGCGCTGAGCGTCCTGCCTGCACCGTGTTGTCATACGCCATCGAGTGAATCGTCCAGACCTTGTGGTTGTCCACAAAGCTCCCCGTCAGGTCCACTGGCCGATTCGTGAAGCTATGAGCGCCTGGCTCAAGCATGCCATCCGGCTTCAGGAAGCCGCTGTCGTAAATCATGGCTCCGGAGGCGTCCTTCACTGTGAATTGTGTCCAGGCCTCGTAGAGATCCCGGACCTCCGGAATGAGCGAATGGCCGATGTTCTTGTTCTGCACGACAACGTAGGCTTCGACGGTGTCATCCGCCTTCAGCGTGAAGGGTGTCGAGCCCAGAGGAGCGATCATCGCGTTTGAGCCGTTTACTCTCAACGCAAAGAGATCGACGTTGAGATAGTTGCCGCTCTTCAGAAACTCAACTGTCTTGCTGAGTTGCTCATCGAAACCGTAGTAGAACGGCACCGCCGTATTGCCCGCCAGCCAGCGATGTGAAGCCAGAGTGCCGTGCTTGGCTCCGTAATCGGGTAGGGTGATCGCCTCGCGCTTCATATGGCAGTTCTGGCAGGTAGTGAAATCAGCCGAATAGAAAGTAAGCGGATTGCGCTGCGAAAACTTCGAATTCTGCCATTCGTCATAGGCGGTAAACGCGCGAATCCATTTATATGTATTGAGCGGCGGTGGCAGATTCGCCTTGTGGCATGCGGAGCAGAACTCCGGCGTGTGGTAGAAATCCTGCATCACGGCCTTCGAGTGCCGGTCTAGATGGGCGAGGATTTCCGAGTCAGGCACGATGCCCGGCATGCGGTTGCCTTTCTCATCCACCATCACTGCCGGCACGCCCATCATGAAGCTACCATTGCCCAGCTTCGTCTCTACGCTCTGAATGGAGTGGCAAGTGGCGCAGGTCAAACCATCGCGGTCGAAAGACCGGTCGAGTGTGGAACCGGTGTTAAGCGCGCCACCCAGAACGCCGATCGGATTGTGGCAGCTGTCGCAATGCCGCGCAAATTCAATCCCCTTTGTCCGGATCAGGATATTGACGCTGGTGCGGTAGAACGGTGTCCGGAAAGCATTGGAATGCAGCGCCTGTCGCCACTCGTGATATGCCTCCTGATGGCAGTGCCCGCAATAGGCAGCGTCTGGAAAGGCGGTCGGTTCAAGAAAATCGCCACCCTCAGCCGCGGCATTTCCGGGTAGAGAAATCCTGTCTTTTGCAAAGGGAAAGTTATAGGTCTCGCGAACCTTGTCCGCATAGGCTTTGCGAACGTTGGCTTCCTGTGCGCGCTTATCTTCGTCGCCGCGAATCGCCCGCAGACACAAGATCGAGGCTCCTGACAGGATCAGGACAAGAATAAGCACGCGCCTGCCAAAGACGTTCATACGAGGTCCGGCTGGAGAAAAACCGCCCATTCAACCGAGACTGACACAACTGAAGCGGCCTCTGTCAGCACCTGAACTATAGCGAATCCAATCAGCAGCTGTATATAGATCGAACGGTTGACTGAATGCATGGCGATTTACGTGATGCATATGCGTTCGTTAGCGTGGGGCTGTTATGGGGAGGCTTTCTCCAGAGCCTCTGCTTTTTGCCGCTCTGCAGCCGCTTCGGCAACCTTTCCCTGTTGCTCCAGCGCTTTGGCCAGACCCGCATGGGCCTCGGCGTAATTCGAGTCATAGGTCAAGGCCTCTCGAAATTCTGCGATCGCGTCGTCCAATTTGCCGGTCTTCAGCAGGGAGTTCGCCGAATTGCTCGCCACCTCGGCGCGCTGATGATTCATGTTTACACGCATCAAATCGGCCGCCTTCTTGCGCTCTGCCGTGGCCTCGGCGGGCTGATTTTGTTTCACCAGCACAGCCGCCAGCGTCAGGTGCGGATCGGGTTGCTGCGGAAGCTGGCGGATTGCCTCTTTCAGGGCCATGTCCGCCTCGGGCAGCTTGTCCAGATGGTTGTCCACACTGCCCAGCGTTGCCCATCCGTCGCCATTCTCAGGCCGCAGCTTCAACGAAGTATTCAGTTCTCGCGCTGCATCGGTATAACGGCCAGCCTGCATATACAAAACCCCCAGAACATAGGGAGGCTCTGGCGCAGATGGATCGAGTTTCTCAGCCATCTCCAGTTCTGGGATCGCATCCCCGGCATCGTCCTTCATCTTGAGCGTCAGTCCCAGGTTGTAGTGCAATTGCGGCATGTTCGGAGACAGTTGCAAAGCCGCGCGCAATTGGCTCACCGCATCGTCAAACTGGTTGAGCTGGATGTAAGCGGCTGCAAGATCCTGATGAGCCGTGACATTATCCGGCGCTAATGCCACTGCGCGTTGCAGGATAGGAACCGCATCCTTGGCCTGCTGCGCCTGGGAAAGAGCCATTCCGAAATTGGTCAGGACCTCAGCATTCTGAGGGTCCGCCGCCGCAGCTTTCTGAAGCAAAGGAATCGCATCCTGTAATTGATTCGCCCCTTGCATAGCCAGGCCCAGTTGGTAAGCTGCTGCGGTCGAACCTGGATCAAGCTCCAACGCGTGCTTGAGCACCGGAATCGCCTGCTCATCCTGACCCGCGGCCGCCAATGTCCGGCCAAATTCCACAGCAATTACGGGATTCTCAGGTGCCAGCTGATATGCCTTTGCCAACTCATCCAAAGCCGGCTGTTGCTCCGCTTCCAATGTCATTCCCAGGTGCAAATGCGCCATCGCCAGCTCTGGATTTGCCCGGAGAGCAGCGGTAAACGCCTGCTTTGCGTTGGTCCAGTCCTGATGCTGTGCGTAGAGAGTGCCCAGCTCATCCTGCAATTCCGCATTTCGCGGATCACTTGCGATGACCGTCTTCATTTTTGTAATCGCCGCCGGAAACTGCTGCGCAGCCGCCAGCGCTCTCGCATAAGAGGCGAGTACGTACGAAGGCAGAAGGCGATTTTCGGCGTGAGACGCGGCCTCCAGCTTCGCAAACCACGGCAGCGCCTTTGCGGCTTCACCGCTCTGTTCGTAGGCCAGCGCCAGGTTCAGCTGGGCGCTGCTGTCGCTCGACTTTATGGCCAGCGCTTTTTCCAGTTCGCGAATTCCTTCGGCCGTTCGTCCAAGCCGAATAAGGACAGCGCCCCGCGCGCTGTGCCCCTGTTCGGCTGAAGGCGCAAGATGGACAACCTTCTCGAAGTCCGCGAGCGCGGCATTTAAATCATTCTGGGATAACGCGGCCACTCCGGCCCGATAATCGGCGTCAGCCTGTTTCAGGTTGGGCGAGGGTTCCTGTGCACGGCCAGGATACGAAAGAGCCGGCCACGCGATAAGCAGGAAACCAGCAGTCAGCCGCGCTTTTCGGAGGCACACAGACATGGCGATCCAGCCTCAACATCTTACCCGATTCTTGCGCCGAGAAACCCTTCCGTCCACCACCCGCTGCGGGCAGGCCCGCTCGCCCAAGAGTTGTTACTTGTGTGGCTGGCTCACGGCAAAGAGAAACCATGCTGCGTGCGGCAGCCATTGTTCAGTCCAGCGCCAATCGTCATCCGCTCCGGTGACGGCGTAGCCCAGGTCAAAGGCAATCCCGTCTTCGTCATTGGTTGCGGCGGTGATTCCGTTCACAATTCCACCCGGCGCGCCCGTGTACTTGTAGGAACGAAAGAACATGTAAGGCGCATAGCCGTGTCCGCTGCCCATCAACATGCTTGAGTCAAATGGATTCCGCCCGAGGATCCAGTGCAACTGATTCCAAGCGTAATTCTGTAACTGCGCCTGGAATACCGGATCGTCTTTAAAGAGCGGCGCAGCTAAGCGCGCGGCAGCCGCAAGCGAAGCCAGTCGCGCGTTCTCGCCCTGCCACCAGGGAGCGGCCTCTGTATCGTGCGGGAAGAAGTAGACCGTGCGCACCGAGCCGTCTCCCATGCGCACCAGTTGTCGCGCGTAGCCGAATGGGTTGTTCACCTCTGAGGTTGTGTTCAACTCGAATCGCAGCGAACGTGCCACAGTATCCCGCACCAGCTTCTGCCGCGCGGGCGTAGCGACACTTGCATACTCGAGAAGGCTGATGACGGGAAGCCCGGCATCCGATGGATGGAAGAACGGGCGAGTGCCGTCGTCGGCACGCCAGTAATCACGATAGTTGCCGGTTGTGGTGAGACGAGCCATCAGATGATTGGCGCGACGGTCGGCGGCGGCAAGATAAGCGGGATTCTGGGTTGCTCGATAGAGCTCCGTGGCAGATAACAAGGCGCAGTAGTCGTCAAGAATATTTTCTTTGCCGTCGTTCAGCAGTTCGCGGTTATGCGCTTCGAGAAACGCGAAGGCGTCCTTGGCTGTCTTTAAATAGTCAGCCCGCGTGAATTCGCCGTCAGCCGGCATGGTGCTGGCAAGTGCGAGCGCGGCGATAGCCATGCCGCCGCCTGCACGGTAACTGGCTTCGTAGGCATGAGGGCCTGCTGCGACTTCGAGATGCTCGGTCGAATCAGAGGCGTTCTTCTTGATCTGCGTTCGCCAGTTCGGATTTCCAATCACACGATCCTTCGCCAACTTCTCCTTGCCGGGCGCGGTAATGCTTTCGAAGAAAGAGCCGTCCGGCCGCTTGATGCGTACTAGAAAGTCTGCGCCGAAGAGACCTTCATCAAGAAGCCGGCGCTCGTACTCGCTGAAGTTATCGTCCTGTCGTGCTTCGAGCGTGCGATAGCTTTTCAGCAGAGTCCAGGCAACGAGCGGTACCTGCTGTGGATTGAAGTACGAAGTCGGGTTCTGATGCGAGAGGTGGATTCCGTAGTCACCGGTCGCATCGTACCAACCGCCTCGGACATCGACTAAGCCACTGCCATCTGGCAAGGGAAGATGACGATCGGCGCGATCGATGTCGCCGCTTGCGCGTTGGCCCTTGAAATAATAGAGCACGTTCGAGAGCGTGTTCCGTTCCAGCAGGTCGTCGTCGATAGAGAATTCACAGGAGCTAACCGGTCCGGCCTTGGCCTGCGTGGTAAGCGTGTAGTGGCCAAGCGTTTGCCAGGCCGAGAAGTCGGCAAGCCAGAACGTGTGTCCGGCCCAGCGATCCACCTGTCCCGACGCCTTCAGAGGCCCGCTCAGCACGACCTTGCCGGTCGCGGTGTCGACGAGTGAGAAATTTTGCGGGAGATCTCCGTCTTTCTCATCAGTCTCGTTTTTCTCATCCGCAATGATGAGTGCCTGTTTGGAGGCCTTAGCCTCGTATCCCACCTGATCAACCAGCACATGCAACTGGGCGAACGATACCGGGGCCAGCGGCACCAAGGAACAAAAAGTGAGAAGTTGCGTAAATGTACGTCTGATTTGGACACTCTCTCAGTGAATGATTTGCGTATCTAAATCATCGCATATAGGCTGAGTCTGGTTGCTGGTGGCGGAGCATTCGCCCTGCAATGGAGGACAATTGGAAACACCTTTTCAGTCGAATCATCCGGATTTGCTTCACACCTCACTACACCAGGGAAGGTTTCTCGGTAGCAGACCCCTGCTGTTGCTGGCCGGCGTCATCCTTATATTTCTACCTGCATTGAACGCCCGCTGCGCCCCCGATAAGCCGGTTGTGACCGCATACGTCTTCACGCGGAGTGCTGCACTCGCTCCGGGCGAAGTAAATGCACGCAAGCTCACGCGGGTGAACTACGCCTTCGCGAATATCGATAAAGGCCGCATCGTCGAAGGGTCTGCCGCAGATGCTGGTAACCTGGCCGCGCTCAACGCCCTGAAGCGCAATAACCCGGATCTCACGGTTCTGGTCTCTGTCGGAGGGTGGGTGTGGTCGGGGGGCTTCTCCGATATGGCCTTGACTCAGGCCAGTCGCGCCGCTTTCATCGACAGCGTGGCCGACTTCGTGACGCGCTATCAACTCGACGGGCTCGATATCGACTGGGAATATCCGAGCATGGCCGGTTCCACCCAGAACTTTCGGCCTGAGGACAAGCAGAATTACACCCTGCTGATGAAAGAACTGCGTGGGCGCTTCGACCAGATGGAGAAGCTACTGCATCGCCGTCTGTACATTACGATCGCGACCGGCGCCCAGAGCGATTTTCTAGACCACACGGAGATGGGCGAGGTGCAGAAGTACGTCGACACGGTGAACCTGATGGCATACGACTACTACGAGCCTTCTGATGGCAAGATCACCGGCAATCATGCGCCGCTCTTTACCGATCCTGCAGATCCGAAAGGAATCTCCGCTGACCGGTCTGTGCGAGAGTATGAGCAGGCCGGTGTACCTGCGGCGAAGATTGTGCTGGGCGTGCCGTTCTACGGTCACATGTGGGGCAAAGTGCCGCCGGCAAATAACGGCCTCTTTCAGCCCGGTCAGCCAGTACCCAATGCTTATGCAAACTATGGCGCTGTGACCGGCACGATGCTGGGACACGGCTACACCCGGTATTGGGATAAGGCTGCTTCGGTTCCGTATCTATACAACTCGGAGAAGCAGATCTTTGTGTCATATGAAGATCCTGAGTCGCTGGCCCTCAAGAGTAAATATGTGCTCGATCATCATCTTGCGGGCATGATGTTCTGGGACTATGAAAGCGATCCCTCGGGCGCTCTGCTCAATGCGATCGATGAGGGACTCCAAGGCGGCAGCAGCCAGCACAAGGCTCAAAAGGCCAGCGGACAATGAGCGTCGCACCCTCACTTGCGCCCACGCCTACCGCGGCCGGCAGCGTTACGCAGCGTGTTGTTTCCATCGATATTTTTCGCGGGTTGACGATGCTGGTAATGATCTTCGTCAACGATCTGGCAGACGTACGCGGTTTGCCGTGGTGGACTTATCACGCACACATGCAGCAGGACCTGATGACCTATGTGGACATGGTATTTCCTTTTTTCCTGTTCATTGTGGGTATGTCGATGCCGCTGGCAGTGGCGCGGCGGCTCAAACAGAATTCATCCCACGCAGCTCTTTGGCTGCACGTTGGGCTGCGGTCGTTTGGGCTAATCGTGCTGGGGCTCATCCTGGCAAATGCCGAGAAGGGTGACCCGGCGCGAATGGGGCTATCGAACGCGGCATGGGCGCTGATTGGGTTGACCGGCGGGGTCCTGGTCTGGCTCGTCCCCAGCCGAGAAACCCGTCACGCTCGGATATATCGTATGCTGCGCATCGTGGGCATCCTTCTGTTGATTGCCGTCTTTGCCATCTTTCGGCGCACGACGAGCAACGGAGACGCTGCGTGGATTGACGGTTCCTATCCTGAGATATTGGGCCTGATCGGCTATGCCTATTTCGCGGTATCGCTGCTCTACATCCCAACGAGGCGCTGGCTTTGGGCGCCGTTCGCCTGGTTCGTAGCTCTCACTGCGTTCTGCTCCGTGTTGACGGCTCGCCATATCCAGGTGCATTTGCCGCTTTACATCTGGCCGTTCCACTCGGGCGCTTCGGCTTCGATCATTATGGCGGGTGTTGTGACCTCGACGATTCTTCTGGGAGCGCATCGATGGCCGGGGCTTCGCGAGAGGATGTTCATTGCACTTGGTTTTGCCGTTGCGATGCTGGCGACCGCGTGGCTGCTTGCACCTCTCGGCATCTCTAAGATTCGCGCTACGCCGACCTGGTGCCTGGCGAGCGCAGGCGCAAGCGTGCTTGCCTTCATGCTGCTCTACTGGATCTGCGATGTAAGATCCAAAACACGCTGGGCTGCCTTCGTAAAGCCCGCGGGCGAGAACACGCTATTGACCTACCTGCTGCCTGACTTCTACTCCTACCTCTCAGCACTTGTAGGCTTTGCGTATTTCGACAGGCATTTCCGCACGGGTGCTCCAGGCGTGGTGCGCGCGGTCGTTTTCACCCTGCTGATGCTTGTCATCTCCGGCATGCTCACTCGCCGGCGCATACGCCTGCAACTGTAAGATCTCGTTGGCTCATCAAGCGTGGAAATGAATTGCCATGAGCGTGATGTCGTCCTCCGGTTCGCGGCCCGAGGCCGCATCGGACCATCGCGACAATTCGTCAAGAAACCGGTCAACGAATTGGCCCGCTGAGAGATCGTGATTGCTCTCGAGAAAGTCCTTGAAACGACCTACCCCAAATTCCTCGCCCGACAGGTCCGTGGTTTCCAGAATTCCGTCTGTGTAGAGGACACCCCAGTCGCCCGGCTTGAAAGGCAACTCGACCGAAGTGTAGGTTGCTTCGGGAAAAAAGCCGAGGAACAGCCCGTTTTCCACGAAATCCCGAGTTGCTGCTGCCGACTGGTCTCTCAAAATGAGCGGAGGATGTCCCGCGCCTGCATAGCGGAGGCTTTGTTTTTCCGTGTCTACAAAGATGTAGGCAGCGGTGACAAAGTGCCCCTTGAATTTTCCACACAAGGCCCGATTCAGCCCCGCCAATACGCTTGCTGGATCCGAGGCACATTTGATTTGCCCATCCAGAGCAATCTTGAGCATGGAGGAGATTAGCGCCGCGGGCATACCATGGCCGGATACGTCCGCCACCAGGATACCGATTCGCTTTTCGTCGATCGGAATGAAGTCGTAGAAGTCGCCCGCCACCGAGGTCATGGGAATATAGCGGGCGGCTATATCCAGACCCTTGATTGCTGGGATCTCACGCGGCAGGATCGACAATTGAATCTGTCGGGCGGTGTCCATTTCACCCCGGATGGTCTTCAATTGGCTCGCCAGTTGTTCACGTATGCCGCGGAGCACCAGGTGTGTCCGTACCCTGGCTTGCACGACAGCCGGCGAGAATGGCTTGTGGATGTAGTCGACCGCCCCAACCTCGAAACCCTTTGTTTCATCGTCAATCTCGGTTCGACCTGTCAGGAAGATCACGGGGATATCCCGCGTATGGTCAGCCGACTTAAGGCGGGAGCAAACTTCGTACCCGTTCATCTCCGGCATCATGACATCCAGGAGAATCAAATCTGGAGCCGGGGCTTGACTGGCCAGTTCTAAAGCCTTCGCGCCATTTGTCGCGATGCGTGTCTTGTAGATGTCTTTGAGAATCGAGTTCACAATCTGGATGTTTGCGGGTTCATCATCTACCAGCAATAGAGTCTTCAGTTCGTCGCTCATCCCTTTACCTCCTCCCGATTCAAGCCATGTTCTATGACGATGCTGCCCAGTTTCAAGAGTGCTCCATCGAAATCGAAATCGCTAATATCTGCGCCGAGTGCATCCAGTTGCGCCTTCTCGACCTGGCCAGCGAGAAGGCTTTGCAGGGTTCGAAACGTCTCTTCCGAATTGCCGTCGCTCGCCTCGAGCTGGCTTCGTAATCGCCCCATCTCGGCTGAAGCTGCAGCCGGATCAAATTTCCCCTTCGCGGCGATTTCAAGCGCAGGCGTTGCTGGTGTGCCTAAAGCCCCTTCAATGGCCTCCAACTGAGGGCTGAGGAGAGATGTAAGGTCCTGAAGTATCGCAGAGACTGCCGTGTCGCGGCCGCGGATGGCCTCCTCCAATTTCTCCGCGGCAAACTGAACTCGCTTGATCCCGAGGCTTCCAGCTACGCCCTTCATGGTGTGTGCGATACGCTGCGCCCTCTCGCGGTCTCCGCCCTCAAGAGCGGCTGAGACTTGCACATCGGCGTCACGGTTCTTGGCCGCAAACTTCACAAGCAGTCCCCGATACAATTCCGCATTTCCCCCCACTCTCTTGAGGCCATCCTTGATGTCGACTCCCTCAATTTCGGGGATCTCGTGGAGATTTTGTGTGGCAGACTTAACCTTCAGACCAGGAAGGTCGAAAGACTGAGCGCGGCGTGGCTTGACCCACCGCAGCACCGCCGTATACAGCACATCGGGGTCGATCGGCTTGCTCACATGGTCGTTCATCCCGGCCTCCAGACACCTTTCGCGGTCGCCCTCCATGGCGTTGGCAGTCATAGCGACGATGGGCAGCTTACCGAAACGCGGGTTGGACCTGATCGCTTTGGTCGCCGTGACTCCATCCATTACCGGCATCTGCATGTCCATCAGCACCAGGTCGTAGTCATGCTCGCTCACCATCCGGACCGCGATCGCGCCATTCTCTGCCAGGTCAATGGACATGTGGGCGGATTCGAGGAGTCCCATCGCAACCTCCTGATTGAGCTCATTGTCTTCCACCAGCAACAGTCGGGCGCCGCGCAGTTGGTCGAGGTTGCGATCTGGACTGGCCTCGACTTCGCGCACTGTCTCACGCTCGCTACTGCTCAGGGCCTGAACGGCTGAGTCAAAGAGCATCGAAGGAGTTACAGGTTTGATTAACACGTTATCGAAGGCGGCTTCCTCAGCCTGCTTCAAGACGTCTTCGCGGCCATAGGCTGTCACCATAAGCAGGTGCGGAGGGACCGTTAACCCCGGCAGTGCTCGAATCCGCTTGCCGGTTTCGATGCCATCGAGGCCAGGCATCTGCCAATCGACAAAGACGATATCGTAAGGCTCGTTTCGCTCGGCAGCTTGCCGGACCATCTCGATGCCTTCAGGGCCCGACGGCGCTTCATGCACTTTGAAGGTCAAGCTTGTCAGCATGCTTGACTCGATTTCACGTGCCTGCGCATTATCGTCGATGATCAGGACACGGCGACCGCGAAGGTCGGGGTTGGCCAGACGCTTGCTGGTAGCCTCGCCCTTGGCGAGATAGGCTGTGAACCAGAATGTGCTTCCTTTTCCCACCTCACTGGTGACTCCGACATCGCCGCCCATTAACTGGGCCAATTTCTTGGAGATCGCGAGGCCCAGGCCAGTGCCGCCGTGCTCGCGCGTGGTAGAGGCATCTGCCTGTTCAAACGCCTGGAAGAGACGGCCCATTTGCTCTTCGGTCAGGCCAATGCCGGTGTCGCTGACCGAGAAGTAAACCAACTGGCGCTTGTCATCCTCTTCCTGGACACGAGCCTTGACGATGATTTCGCCGCGCTCGGTGAATTTGACGGCGTTGTTGCAGTAGTTGATGAGGATTTGACCGAGGCGCAGGGGGTCGCCTTTCGGGTGGGTGGAAACTTTAGGGTCGATGTCGAAGATCAGCTCCAGGCCCTTGGCGGTAGCCTTCTCAGAGATCAGATTGCTGACGTTCTCCAGCACTTTTTCGATATCGAAATCGATATTTTCGACCGTTAATTTGCCCGCCTCGATCTTCGAGAAATCCAGTATGTCGTTGATTATGCCCAGCAGGTGCTGGCCGGACTGTTGAATCTTTCGCAGATAACCCTTCTGCCGAGGGTTGAGTTCGGTCTTCAGGGCCAGATGCGACATACCAATGATGGCATTCATCGGTGTCCGGATCTCATGGCTCATATTGGCCAGGAAGTCTGATTTGATCCTCGTCGCTGCTTCTGCCACTTCCTTGGCGCGCCGCAACTCTGCTTCGGATGCTTCCAAAGCCAGGTTGCCGGCCTCGAGTTCTTCCTGGCGTGCAAGAATCTGGCGCTCGGAAGCAGCGAGACTTTCAGCCTGGGCCCGGGTGTGCTCGAGAAGCTCTCTGGTTTTAATATTGCCGGACAATATTTTCAGATTCGCTGCCAAAACCGGCATCAGCGCATCGAGCAAGGCTTGCTGGCGCTCAGATAGCGATGAAACCGGCGCCAGCACGAGTACCCCCGTCACCACGTCCTGGTTGATCACTGGCATAAAGAGGAGAGTGTGGGGTAGAACGGTTCCCATCCCGGTTGAAACACAGACCTCATCACCCTCGTTTGTGGGGAGTACCAAAGTCCGTCGTTCGACTGCGGCCTGACCAACGAGTCCCTCGCCGAGTGCAAACCGCGGGGCTTGGTCCGGTCTATCGAGCGCAAAGCCACCGACCCGACCCAAACAGCCACCACTCTCGTCGGCGACATAAAGAGCTCCGTAGAGCAGGGCGGTAGATTGCGAGAGGCACGAAAACAAACGGGTCGAGAACTCTGCGAGATCTTCGGCCGATTGAAGATGCTCCACGGTGGACGAAACCTCGGTTTTTACCCAGTGCTGGATCTCACGCTCTCGAGCAACGCCCCGAAGGGTACTCAGCGCACGGCTGATCTCGCCGATTTCGTTTTTGTGATCGAGATGGGGAATCGGCTGGTCCAGCTGCCCATCCGCAAGATCCTGGATGCTGCTGCGCAAGCTCCAGAGCTCCTGAACAACTTCAGTCTGGACGATGTAGAATGCAATCGCCCAGGATAGCGCGAGACCGAGGACGATGACCAACCAGGTAATCCGAATGGTGCGATGAGTTTTGACGGTAAGATCATCGGATTGGTGGTCTACGGACGCTCGCACTTCATTCACTATGTCGATGGCCGACTGCCGTAGCCTTGCCAAATCCTCCGCCACGTCCCCGCGCAAGAGACTCATGGCCTTCTCGGAGTTCCCCGCTAAGGCTGCGGCACGAACGGGTCGCGCGGCCGACACAGCTTTATCAAATAAAGCCGAAAAGGCCTTAAGCTCCGGGGCACGTTCGGGACTCTGCCTTAATGCGTCCGCCACTTGGACTTCGAAATTTGCATAGATCTTGTCTAACTCTCCATCGATCTGCAGCCTTCTATCAGGATCGGGCTCGGTGATCACCTCGTAGAGGAAAAGGCCAATTCGATTCGAATGTGCTCGCGCCACCGAGAGGCTCTGCAGCGTCTTGACGCCATGGTCGATCAACTCGCTGTAACGGGTGTCGATCCTCCTGCTTTCGGTTGATGAATATATCGTGGCCAGGATCACCATCACTATCAGGGGAAGCACAGCGAGAAGCAACTTGCGCCGAATTTTCAGATTCGTTAGCCGAGCCATTATTTCTCCATGCTTAACACAGGAGCCTATCCATCCCGGATGAAATGCGCCAGAGGGCAGGCGGGGCGGCAAACTGCCGTGGACCGATTCCGGCTCTCGGACTCAATTCAGGCCAACCGGCTGCTCGTTGAGCCATGCTCCAGCCTATCGCTTTTTAATGGACCCGGATGTGAATACTGTCAAGACTTGCCCACGGGATTTGATATGAAGTATTGGTTGAGCCCGGCGGCAACCTCTTTCAGGCCGCGGTCGAGGTTGGTATCCAGGGCCGCAACCACCGCCGAAATCTGCTTGCCTTGCACTGGTTCAGACTGGGAATAGTAATGCGACCAGACCACTTTGCCAGTCTTGCGGTTATAGAGTTCGAATTCCATGGATACGAGTCCTTCGATATTCGCGCTGTCGACTTCCTCGAAGTTGTAGAGCCTGCCGCGGAGCACGAATTGTCCATCCGAAGTGCTCCCTAATTCGGCCACGGACTGATAATCGCCCGAAGCTCTCAACATGCGAATCAGTTTATCCTTGAGCAAAGCGTTGGGCGGCTCGACCCAACGGCTGTACTGGTAGGTCCCAATCTCGTTAGGGCCCGTGCGATACGCAATCGGCGTGTCGAGATAGATTCCCGGCGCGCTGATATTTCCAACCAATAGAGAAACAGGATGCGTGCCGGGCACAAGCGCGGGGGGGGGAGGTTGCTGGACGGTGTAATAGTGAATGGGCTTACCGGTGCCGCATCCGCTTAGGCCCACGGCGAGCAGCGAGGTTAGAGTAAGTCGAATCGTCCGATTCATAAAACCCTCTTCCGTATGCCCTCGATCTGATTCAAGGGGCTTGAACTTGATCTACTTTCCCGCGACAGAAAGCCCTAATTACCTTTCGACCCGGGCTTCCGATCCTTGACATGGTTCCCACGAATCAGAATGGAAGGATTGGCCTTCAATTCTTCGGTCAGTTGCCTCATGTTTTCAGTCGTCGCGCGGATGTTCTGTATGATCTGGTCGATGTTGTCGGTGTTGAGGTCCGTCGTATTTTTTAGTTCCTCGATGAGCGATGAAGCGGTGATCATCGTCTCTTTCAAGTTGACAACGATTGAACGGATGTCCTGGCGATTCTCAACCACAAGAGCATCGACATGGGATAGGGTCTTGTTCGCTTCATCCATGGTTGTCTTGAGGTTGTCGAGCAAAGGGCCGAGCTTGCCGCTCGCCGCCTGTATGTTGGTTAAGGTCACAGCAACCTTGGGGCGGCTATCGGCGAGCACCGCGTTCAGGTTAGTCAGGCTTCCGCTGATGTGCTCGCGGTTTTTGTCGTCCAGCAGATCGTTGACACGGGCTATGGTGACTTGCAGTTCTGTGAGGCGCTGGTTCAGGTTCTGCATGACCTGCTTGGCGACAGGGGTCAGATCGCCAAGCATATCGCCAAGGTCGCCAATCCCAATGGTCTCGACGGACTTCAGTTCGCTGCCGGGTGGGGCGAGCTGCGCGTTCCTGGTTCCGGTTCCAATTTCCAGGTAGTTATCGGAGAGGGCTCCCAGAGTAGTAATCTTGGCGACGCTGTCGACTTTTACCGGGACGCCAGCTCGCACACGAAAGTCAATCCGAATACGGGTCGAGTCCAGGGGATCAACCCGCACGCCGTCGACCTTGCCGGCCTTCATGCCAGCGTAGCGAACCATTGCGCCCGGCACCAGACCGCCGGCCGACTTGAAAAATGTATGGTGAGGAACTCCACCGGAAGAAAAGGTTCCAGATACGGCTAAGACCGTGCCGATCAGCAGGGCCGCGGCAATCAATACAAACAGCCCCACTAAGGCCTGCGCGCGCGTACTTTTCATAGCGTCCTCATCTTCACATGGCTCCCTATTCTCAACTCTTCATTCTCAACTCTTCCTGCTCTTATGTTCGCCGGTGAGCATTTGCAGATAGTCGAGTTCCGTGGTCACCTCAGGCTCCGGTCTCCGATCCAGGAACTGGCGCACCCGCGGATGAGTACTCGTCTGGAATTCTTCCTTGGTTCCCAGGGCGACGACGTTGCCCCGGTCGATATAGACCATGCGGTCGGCAATGAGAAAAGCACTTGCCAATTCGTGGGTCACCACGACCATGGTCATGGCGTATGCCTTCTTCAGGTTCAGGATCAGCTCATCGAGTCCGGCGGCGATGATGGGGTCCAGCCCAGCCGACGGCTCATCGAAAAATAGTATCTCGGGATCCATAGCTAACGCGCGCGCAACAGCGGCCCGCTTTTTCATTCCTCCGCTCAGTTCCGACGGCATGAAGTCCTCAAAAGTGTCCAGACCCACCTGCCCGAGCTTGATGCGCACCATGATCTCGATCGTGGAGTCTTCGAGATTGGTATGCTCCCGCAACGGCAACGCAACATTCTCGCCGACGGTCAACGACCCGAACAGTGCCGATCCCTGGAAAGACATACCCATCTTCTTGCGAATCGCGTCCATTTCTCGTTCGGAAATTTTGGCAGTATTGACGCCCTGAATCCATACTTCGCCGGAGCTAGGTTTTTCCAAACCGACTAGCGTCCGCAACAGGGTGCTTTTCCCCGAGCCGGACCCGCCGAGGATCACCATGGTTTCCCCGCGCCGGATGTCAAAAGTAATGCCGTGAAGGATCTCGCGCTCACCGTAAGAGACGCGTAGATTGACCACGGAAATGGCGACCTCCTCGCCAGGGCTGTCAGTCATTGCCGGACCTCGGACCGCGGCTGGTTGGCGAACAAGCTCGGGGCTTGTAGACGGATCGAATTCGGCGATACGGAGACGCCATGCGGACACTCCCGCGCTCAGGTTGGGTTAATCAAATAAAACAAGGTTGTAAAGACCAGGTCGACAACGATGACAAGAGCTATTGAGGTGACGACCGCGGCGGTGGTCGAGCGTCCGACCTCCTCGGCGCCCGCGCCGGTCGAAAAGCCTTCCTTGCATCCGACGGCGGTGATGACCAGGGCGAAGAGCAGGCTCTTGATGAGGCCGGTGTAGATATCGCGCGTGACGATCGCGTCTCGCGTGGCCTGAAAATAGGAGCCGAAGGTAAAGTTCGCCGCGGCGACGCCGAAAACAGCTCCCCCCATCACACCCATGAAGTCGGCCCAGACGGAGAGACAGGGCACCATCACCAGCATGGCCAGGAACTTCGGAGCGACCAGGAAGGCAACGGGATCGAAAGCCATTGTTCTGAGGGCGTCCACTTCTTCGGTGACCTTTTTGGTTCCAATCTCCGCAGCGAAAGCGGATCCCGAACGACCGATGACGACAATGGCTGTAAGCAAAGGTCCAAGCTCGCGAAGGATGGAGATGGCCACGGCTGCAGGCACCAGCTGCATCGCTCCCAACTGGCGCAGCTGATAGGCGCTCTGCAGGGCCATAATCAAGCCAACAAAGAACGTGATCAGCGAGACAATGGGGATGGCTTCGACGCCTACGACCATGGCTTGATCGAAAGCTCGCTGGGGGCGCAGTGGTCGACCGCGGAAAGGAGCCACGAAGGTGAAATAGGCCGACTGACCCGCGAGGGCCGCCAGGTCACCCACGTAGGCCAGGCCATTCAGGGTCCAGATACCGACAAGGCTCGGCACGGCTACGATTTTTTCGGCTACTTTCAACGCCGTGCGCTTCCTATCCAGAGAATTGTCTCAACAGCATTCGAGTCGCCATCTTCGAGTCGGCCATCGATGAAAGGCCTGATTCGAAATGCACCCTTTCAAGCACCGAGCGCCTGCTCCTCGGTCTCGTGTATTTCAAAAACTCCGGTGAGGCGCGTGAGTTGCAGCACTTGAAGAACGGCGCCCGTCAACCCAAAGAGGACAAGCCTCTTCTCGGAATTGCGTGCTTCCTTGAGTACCTCCAAGAGTGAGGCGATCCCGGAGCTATCGATGTATTTCACCGCGCTCAGGTTTATGGCCACACTCTTTGTACCCTTCAATGACTCCATAAGTGTCTTGCGCAGGGCGGGCGAACTACCAAGGTCTATTTGACCAACTACGTCCACGATCGTGGTCCCTTTTTCGGTCCGCGTCGAAGACTTCATCTGTCTTTCCATGTCTATCCCTTATTAGGCTGAGAACCAGTGAAGCTTGTCGATCTTCAGTGAACGCGATTATCCACTCCTCTACGCTGCATGTGAAGTTTTTTCTGATAATCAACCCGGCGCAGGTCCGTCAGGGCGATCTCTCACCTTGGCAGCAGGCAGGTGCTTGATGAGTCTGCATTGATTGCCATCAGGGAGTCGCTCGTAATACACCTCATCCATCACTGCCTTCATCAAATGGGTTCCCCGTCCACTCAACGAAATCTCATCCAATGGCTGGCCGCATATCCTGGCCGGGTCGGGTGGTTCACCCCGATCGAGGAGCGTAAACTCTATCTGATTTGGACCAGTCTGGCAGTTCAATTCGATCTCGTGGTCATAACGGTTCTTGTAGGCGTGCCGGATGATATTGGCTAAGCCCTCATCCACGGCCAAAATAACGCCCTGGCGCGTTTCCTCCGGCAAACCGCAAATCGCCCCCACCTCGCTCACTGCGGCGCGGGCAATCGATAAGAAACGAGGATCGCTTGGCACAACAAGTTTCAGATGAAAGCTCATTTGGCTCCGCTGAAACTACCCCGTGAAATAAAAGGCGCCCCGATATGGGCCACCAATGCCAGTCGTTATATCCGGTGCGAACAGCCAGAAGGTGCTAAACAAGCCTTCTGTGCCGAGTCCTGCTTAATGAATCCAAAATAGTATCGCGCCATCATGGTGCATGTCACGAGCGTATTGAGCCTGGGTCTGAAGAATCGAGAAAGACGGCAGTACGTATGCGCTTCATTGGAAATCAAGACTGAGGGACTAAGCTCCGCCCGAAAGCATCTTCATCAGTTGGTAGTAGAAATCGACACCCCGGTAATACGAATCAATGGGCAGCCGCTCATCCTTCCCATGAGCGCGTACATCGTTCGTCTCCAGCGCAATGCCCGAAACACCATAGCTCGGCATCCCCGCCGCGTTGGTGTAGACGCTGTCCGATGCCCCCGTCGCCATTGTGGGAATCACCGACGCGCCGGGCCACATGGCTGCCGACAGCTTCTCGACCGCGTCCATCACCTCGGGGTTCAATGGGGGCGGCGCCAGCTGCTTCCTGTCCGGTGCCGTATCGGAGACGTTGCCGGCGTCGTCCATGTAGCGAACCGTTACCTTCGGATCGTCGAAAATTTCAATCAGCCTCTGCCGGATTTCCTCAAGCGAGTGTCCGGGAAGAATTCTGCAGTTCACATTTGCCTGCGCCATTTGCGGGAGCGCATTGTTGGCATGCCCCGCCTGCAGCCTGGTGGCGACACACGTGGTATGCATCATCGAGTTCCACTCGGGATTCTTCGAAAGCCGTTCGATTGCCGTCGGATCGGGCGTCGTCAGCACAATTGCCTTGAGGTCCGCTGCTTTCTCACCCGTTTCAAGCGTGCTTAGCCGTTCAAAATAAGCCTTGGTTACCGCATTCAGCTCGAACGGAAACTCATGGTGCTGCAACCGCGTCAGCGCGTCGGCAAGGTGATAGATCGCATTGTCCGGAACCGGCAGGGAACTGTGCCCGCCCGGATTCGTCACCGTGAGCTGATAATCCCCATAGAGTTTCTCTGTCGCGTCCACATCCATCGAGACTGCCTTGCCGTGCTCGAGATCCACGCCTCCGCCGTCGGGATTCAGCACATACGCCGCCTCCACCAGGTCGCGGTGGTTCTTGAGCAGCCAGTCGACACCGTTCGACTTGCCGCCCTCCTCATCCGCTGTCAGCGCCACGATTAAATCCCGGTCCGGCTTATAGCCCGCCTGCTTCAACCGGATCAGTGTTGTCACCAGGATGGCATCGCTCTCCTTCATATCCTGCGTGCCCCGCCCGTAGTAAAACCCATCCTTCTCGACGAACTGGAAGGGGTCGGTGGTCCAGTCTTCCCGCCTCGCCTCGACCACATCCAGGTGCCCGATGAACAGGATCGGCTTTTCCTTGCCCGTTCCCCGGTATCGCACGACAAGATTCTCCTTCCGATCGTTCGGGCCGCCGAGGAACATGTCCTCCTTCGCGAAGCCGGCATCGAGCAGGCGCTGCTGCATGGCCTTCGCGGCGGTCGTGACATTGCCGACCGAATCGGTCGTGTTGATCTCGATGAGCTCCTGGAAGATGTCGTGAGCTAGCTTGCGGGTCTGCTCATCGACTTGGGCGGCGACCATTCGCGGCGCGATCAGCGCGGCGGCGACGGTGAGAAACAGCAACGACTTCTGCATGGGAAAGCTTCTCTTTCATCGGTTGGATCAGGTGGATCAGGTTGAAAACACAGCATCAGATCGTTCACGGCCCGGACTGGCATTCGAGGCAGGTATATTGTTGTCAATCCTATATGAAAGTCTTCCGCACGCCACTTCTGCTTGCTTTCGCCTTCCTGCCTTTTGCCATCGGCGCTCAAACCAAGCCTCTCATATCACTTGACGAGTTTATGAACACCTCGGACATTACTGATGTGCGTATTGCGCCGGACGGCTCTGCGGCTGTTGTCGCCGTATCCGCCCCCGACTGGCGGCAGAGTCGATTCAACGAAAACCTCTGGCTCTGGACCAGGAACGACGGCAAACTTCTTCCGCTCACGCACTCCGGCCACGATTCCTCGCCAGCCTTTTCCCCGGATGGGCGCTACATAGCGTTTCTGTCGGACCGGACGGTGGCTGCAGATGACGCCCAGGACGACAGCAAGGACGATGACAAGGGTGACACCCGCGTATGGGTCATTCCCGTGAACGGTGGCGAACCCTTCCCGCTTTACCGCGAAAAGCTCGATGCGCACGCCTTTGCCTGGTCTGCCGATGGCGCGAGTATCGATTTCTCCACTACTCAGCCCCTTTCCAAGGACCAGGAAGACGCGAACAAGACGGAGTGGAAGGATGTCGTCCGTTGGCGTGAACAGGAGCGCGGCGACACACTAGTGGCCGTGCCGCTGACGTCGGCGATTCGGGAGAGCACCCAGGTGCCCCCGCCAAATCCCAAGCAGAAAACGGCGGACGACAAGCCGGCGCTTCCCGCGGATGCCAAGGTGCTGGCCCACAGCGCATTCGAGATCGATGAGATTGCCCCTTCGCCTGCGAGTGGGCAGATCGCCTTTGAGACCGGACCCATATCTCATCGCTTGGAGAATCCCGCCGATTCCGAGATCTTTCTCGTCCCCGCCCACGGCGGCGAGGCAAAGCAGCTTACGCACAATCAGGGGCTGGAAAGCCATCTGACATGGGCCCCGGACGGCAAGCGCATCTACTTCTCTGTCCGTGCCGATGCGGGCTCGGTCGAGGGGCCGTATCGTGACGTACAAGGGCGTCTTTACGTGCTGGATTTGGCTTCGGGAGCCGTCAGGCGGCTTGGTTCGGAGTTCACCGGATCGTGGGAAGACTTCACCGTTACCTCGGACGATAAGGTCCTCGCCGGCGGTCTTACAGGAACGGAACAACATCTGTACCGGATCGATGGCGCGAAGTATGAGGCACTCGGCACGCTGCCTGGAAACTATGCCCGAATGAACGCGGCGCGCGACGGACAGGGTCTGATCTTCACTCATTCGACTATCAACAGTCCCATGCAGGCGTTTTTCGCTGATGGCGCTGCAAGTGTCGCGGCGGCCAAGGCGTTTACTTCGTTCAATCCACTCTTTGCCGAGCGTGCCCAGGTCGAGTGGGAGCCTTATCAGTGGAAGTCTGCCGACGGCACCTCGGTGGAGGGGGTGTTGATCTATCCGCCTGGGAAGAAGGATGCGAAGGGGCTGCGGATGCTCACCTTGATTCATGGTGGGCCGGCAGACGCGGACGGCAACCACTTCGGCGCGGACTGGTACGACTGGGCGACGCTGGCAGCGGCCAACGGGTGGCTGGTCTTCCGGCCCAACTATCGGGGATCGTCGGGGTATGGCGACGACTTCATGCTCCAGATCGCGCCGCACCTCGTCTCGGTTCCGGGCGTCGACATTCTGTCCGGAGTCGACGCACTGGTTAAGGCCGGGATTGCCGATCCCAACCGGCTGGCTATCGGCGGATACAGCTATGGCGGCTATATGACCAACTGGCTCATCACGCAGACGCCGCGCTTCAAGGCGGCGGTCACGGGCGCGGGAGCGGTGGAGCATGCGGCCAACTGGGGCAACGACGACCTGACCTGGGACGACTCCTGGTATCTCTCCGGAACTCCGTGGGAGAAGCCGGAGCTTTACCAGAGCGAGGCAGCGCTCTTCCAGCTGAATAAGGTCAAGACGCCAACGCATATCGTGGGAGGCGATGCCGATAACCGAGTGAGCTACTTCGAGCAGGTTCTACTCGAACGGGCGCTTCAAAAACTCAATGTGCCGCATGCGCTCATCGTTTTTCCCGGCGAAAACCATCCGCTGGATAAGAATCCGTGGCATGGCTACATCAAGGTTCGCGAGGAGCTGAAGTGGCTGGACAAGTACGTCCCAAAATGAACTGCGACTGAACGGTCGGGAATTTTCTGACACTTTAGACGGGGCACACCTCTGAAACTGTTTCCTTATCAGAAAGGTTGTCCTTTTGTGTTTGTCCGGGCTGGGGTGCTAGGAAAGTCCCGCGAGCAAACATGCCCTGGCGCTACTGCCCGAGCAGCCCCTTCTTCAGTTCCAAATTGGGCGGCTTCGGTCCAAGCCATACGAGAAGAGCATTTGAACGAAGGGGCGTGGATGGTCAGCTTTCGCCGCCATGGAGAACGAAGATCGTGCCCGGGCCTGGAATATCATTGAAACCATCTGATCGCCGGTCTTGACTCCAACTGACCAAGCAAAGCGATCGACATCGGCTTTCATCGCGTCACGGGCAACCGGCGGGGTGTAGGTGAATGACGCATAGAATGCATCGGCCATCTGACTCTTGCTCGCACCGTGCAGGAATTGCATGACAATACGCTTTTGTTGCGTCGGATTTGATCCTAGCGTCGGGGCGGCTGACTTCTGTTCGAGATAGAGTCCGGCGTTCACCATGTACTTGGTTCGCAATCCCATCCCATTGAGCACCAGCGGTGTCCCTCTGACTTGTATCGTGTCCGCCAGGTTCACTCCAGCCAGATGGCAGCCTGCAGGTGGACAACTGATGCCAGCATGAAAATGCCAATCGTGAGCAATACCGCTGCCTTGCGCCTGAGGACTCCTTAAGAATCGGCTTGCGGACGAGATGGTAGCAAAGCGTGCTCACCAAACAAATCGGCCGGGCAACCTGTGAGGTCGCCGCGGCCATCTGGTTGCTCCTTCTGACTTCTTCTAGTATGCGCGAGGGTAATAGTAGGGATACGGGTATGCATAAGGATATGGATACCCGTAATAGGGGTAAGGCCGAGGAGCCATATACACCGGCCGCTGAACCAGCCGCGGCTGCTGAGGAACGCTCGAGGCCAGCCTCTGCGCTTCCTGCCAGGAGACCGGCTGCACGGTCACCGGACCTGTCAGGTGAAAGTCCACCTGTGCCTCCGCAGGCAGAATCAGCCGGGGTCCGCTGGTCGCAGAGGAAGCTGCGAGTCCTCCCGCGCCTCCAACACCTGCGCCAATTGCCGCGCCAGCTCCGTGGCCGATGATGCCGCCAATGAGCGCGCCGATCGCCGCACCGCCTACCGTGTTGCCCGCTGTGTATCCTGCCTTATTCGGGCCCTTGCTCGACCAGGTATCCGTAGCTAACGAAAAAGTCGTGCCTTCCAGGTTTACGTCGATAAGCTCCAACTGCAACTCAGCCGAACCGCCCAGGGCCCCGGCATTTTTCGACTCGACCACCTGTCCCTGAAGTACCGCACCCTGTGGGATGGCCAGCGCTCCTCCCAGGTATATGTTGACCGCCGCGGTCGCTTGAAATATCGCGCCGCTCTTCAGTCTCGCCGTATCAAGCGGCTCGCTCAAACGCACGCGCAGCAGCGTTCCCGCTGGAAGAGTAACCGGGCCACTTGGAGGTGCGGGGTTATAGGCCCGTTGTTGTTGCGGATAAGGAGTCTGCGACGGATAAGGAGTCTGCGACGGATACGGCTGCTGCGAATAAGGAGTCTGCGACGGATACGGCTGCTGCGGATACGGTTGCTGTGACGGATAGGGCTGTGGTGAGGGATAGGGCTGGCGGCCGCCGTTATATACAGGTGGCGGTGCCTGTTGCGCATGGCCGCCATTCGCGCCTTGATTCGGGTTTCCCTGCGAACTCTCATCCATGTCTGGAGCCGGGGGAGGGAGGTCATCAGGAGGTGGAGGAGGAACCTGCGACTGCGTCACATTAGGTGGCGGCGAAGCCGGTGTTGCGCTCTCATTTCCTGCTCTCGGATTCGCGACCGCAATGTTGTTCAGAATTCCGCTAACGCCCGGCACATTGGCTGCAATCGTCTCTGCCTGCTGGCGTTGCGCATTCGTCTGTACCGTGCCTGAAAGGGTTACCGTTCCCTGCGCTGTCGCGGAGCCGATCGATTGACCTTGCAATGTCGGATCATGCGCCAGCGCATACCCGACATCGGCTTGAATATCCGCATCGGTGCGTGCTCCTTGCTGTACCGGCGACTGCGTGCTGGACGCATCGTCCTGCGCCAGAGCTGCAGTCCCGGCAGAAAACCACAGGCAACCGGCCAGCAATCCTACAAGGCCTAGCCGGAAAAACTTCCTTTTGTCGTCAGGATTGGTGCTCATCTCGTTGCAACCTCGACGTTTATGATCTTTCTCTGCAACACACCGATAAATGGGCGCAGATTCTTGATCAGGTGTCACTAATAACAACCCTCAAGGTCTGAAAAAGTTTCGGGGCGAAGTTACTCAGCCCCGCTGCTTCTTGTAACGCGCGATTAGGGTATTCGTCGAACTGTCGTGCTTGCCACCCGAGTCGGTTCCCTCGAGCTCGCCGACGATCTTCTTCGCGAGAACCTTGCCCAGCTCCACGCCCCACTGGTCGAAGGAGTCGATTCGCCAGATCGCTCCCTGAGTGAAGACGCTGTGTTCATAAAGCGCGACAAGTTTGCCGAGGGCCTCGGGGGTTAACTCCTCGAGAAGGATTGTGTTCGTGGGGCGGTTGCCCTCGAAAACGCGGTGCGGCACGAGCCAGTCGGGCGTGCCCTCGGCCTTGACCTCTTCGGGTGTCTTGCCGAAGGCCAGTGCCTCAGCTTGCGCGAAAATGTTAGCAATCAAAAGATCGTGATGGTTGCCCAGCGGATTGAGTGTCTTCGCAAAACCAATAAAGTCGCAGGGAATGAGCTTGGTGCCCTGATGGATGAGCTGGTAGAACGAGTGCTGCCCATTGGTGCCCGGCTCGCCCCAGAAGATCGGGCCGGTCTCGTAACTTACCCGCTCCCCGGCCAGCGTAACGTGTTTGCCGTTGCTCTCCATCGTCAACTGCTGGAGGTAAGCTGGGAAGCGCTTGAGATACTGTTCGTACGGCAGAACGGCCACCGTTTGCGCGCCGAAGAAGTCGTTGTACCAGACAGACAATAGCCCCATCAGCACCGGCAGATTCTTCTCAAACGGAGCGGTGCGAAAATGCTCGTCGATCGCGTGAAAACCTGCCAGCAGTTTGCGGAAATTATCCGGACCCACGGCCAGCATGGTCGATAACCCGATGGCCGAGTCCATCGAATATCTCCCGCCGACCCAGTCCCAGAAGCCGAACATATTTGCCGTATCGATGCCGAACTTGGTCACTTCCTCCGCATTCGTCGAGACGGCGACAAAATGCTTGGCTACCGCCTTCGCGTCGCCCAGCTTCTTGAGGCTCCAATCGCGCGCCGTGTGCGCATTGGTCATGGTTTCGAGCGTGGTGAACGTTTTCGACGAAATGATGAAGAGTGTCTCTTCCGCATCGAGATCTTGCGTCGCCTCGGCAAAGTCCGTGCCATCCACGTTCGACACAAAGCGGAAGGCCATGTCGCGCCTGCTGTAGTGGCGCAACGCCTCATAGGCCATCACGGGCCCAAGATCCGAGCCGCCGATGCCGATGTTGATGACATTCTTGATCGGCTTGCCGGTATGACCTTTCCATTCGCCGCTGCGAATCCGGTCGGAGAAGGCCGTCATGCGATCCAGCACCTCGTGCACCGCAGGGACGACATCCTCGCCGTCGACAATGATTTTTTCGCCCTTGGGCGCGCGCAGCGCCACGTGCAGAACGGCTCGCTTCTCGGTGATATTGATCTTTTCGCCGCTGAACATTGCGTCGATGCGCGCTTTCAGGCCACTCTCCTCGGCGACCTTCAGCAGCAGGCCGATCGTCTCGTCGGTAATGCGGTGCTTCGAGTAGTCGAGGTAGAGGCCCTCGGCTTCGGCAGTCAGGCGCGTGCCGCGGTCAGGGTCATTGGCGAAGAGATCACGCAGGTGTTGGCCGTGGATCTTTTCATAGTGCGCGGTGAGGGCTTTCCATGCGGAGAGCTGCGTGAGGGGTGTTGCAGGGGCTGCGGTGGCTGTGCTCATAATCGTGCCTCAAATCTCTCGGAATGTACTCATTGAGCCTTATACACCTTGGATTCACCTGGCGTCCGCTCGGTCACGCAAAAATACGATGACAGGCTGGTTTAAGGGTACCGCGAGGCCGCGCCGGTTCTGGTACGATTTGCCGAGGAGCGCTCCATGCTACGTTTCCGGACACGTTTTCCAGCCATTGCAGCCTTCATCCTGAGCACCACCCTGTTCACACACGCCCAGTCCCCCGCTCCCACGGCCACGACAACGACCCCCCCGCCGCCGACGAAGCTTGGACCTGCGGCCGATGTACAGCGCGGCTATGCCGGTCTGAAGGCCAACATTCTGAAAGCCGCCGACAAGATGCCTGCTGAAAACTACTCCTACCGTCCTACCCCGGAAGTCAGGACATTTGCTCGTGTGCTGAACCATGTCAGCGAGGCGCAATTGCGCAGTTGCGGAACGATCAATGGAACCGCTCCGGAAGCGCGATATCAGGTGCCTCCGGAGACTGCCGATAAGGCCGCGATTGTGGCCGCGCTGCAAGCGTCTTTTGCCGAATGCGACAAGGCCTATGCCGCGCTTACGGACGAGAACATTCTGCAGATGTTCACGATCGGACCGGTAACACGGACAAGAATCGGCTATGCGTGGGGCAATGTATCGCACGACAACGAGCAAAATGCCACTCTGGCACTGTACATGCGGCTAAAGGGCATAGTGCCGCCGAGCAGCGAAAAGTAGATCTCTCTAATTGCCCGTCGGGATGATTCCTGCGTTCTCGACCATCAGGATGACGGTCCGCTGCGGTGCCCGCGTCCGATGCACGACGCCTCGGGGAACGACGTATCCCTGGCGCGGCGCCAATTCGACGGTCTTTCCCTCCAGATCAATCAGCAGTTCTCCTTCGATAACATAGAAGAACTCGTCGTCCTCATCATGCTTGTGCCAGTGGTATTCACCCTCGATTACCGCCATACGCACTACTGACTCGTTGACCTTGCACAGCGTCTGATTGAACCACTTGTACTCGCAGGCGTCAGCAATAGCCTTCTCATCGATGACTTCCATCGCCGGATAAAGAATGTTCAACCGGGTTTCGTACGGATAACCGGAAACAGGATCAGCCATGGCAAACACCTCACTGGAGCACCTATCGTACCTAACAAAGCAGAGAACGCTATAACACCAAACGCACTACTGCTCATGCTCTCCGCTCCCCATGGCAAACGCCCGGGCCGATTCGAGCAGCTTTGTTACCGATTCCTTCGAACATGACTCCGAATAGATGCGCAGCAGAGGCTCCGTGCCCGAAGCTCGCAGCAGCAGCCACGTTTTCGCTGCGTTTGGCTTCATTGTTGCCTCTGGATTGTCCAGGAAAAACTTGATGCCATCCAGCGTCTCCACACGCTCAACCGGCATCCCCGCAAACTCCCTCACTCCCGCATTCGCCCGCGCAATAGTGGCGTTCTTTAATTCGTCGGAAATGTGCAGATCGATGCGCCCATATTGGTGCTCTCCGTATTGCTCCTGAAGAGCCGTCACCAGTTGCCCCAGCGTCTTGCCTTCCTCGGCCATCACATTGGCCAGCAGCAGCGCATTCAGCAGCCCATCGCGTTCGGGCAGGTGCCGCGAAATCCCGATCCCGCCCGATTCTTCACCGCCGATCAAAATGTCCTTCTCGAGCATCAGGTCGACCACGTATTTAAATCCGATACCATGCTCGTGCAGAGTCCGCCCGTAACGCGAGCAGATGCGATCGATCATGCAGGTCGTATTGAAGGCCCGCGTCACATCACCCGGCCATTTCTTGCGCGAGAGCAGCCATTCCAGCAGCACGGAAAAGATCTTGTGCGGATCGACAAAGTTTCCATGCTCGTCAACTGCGCCAATCCTGTCTGCATCGCCATCCGTGACGAACCCGGCATCGCACTTGTGCTCGACAACGGCGACTTCGAGAGCCCGCACGTGCGGTTCAATCGGCTCGGGATTGATCCCGGGAAACAGCGGGTTGTGTTCGGCGCGAATCTCTATATAGTCCACACCGATGCTTTTGAAGATGCCCGCGAGAATCCCGCTGCCTGCTCCGTACATGCAGTCGATGGCAAGCCTGAAGCCCGACTTCGCAATCAGATCCAGATCCGCAAAACGCTTCAGCGCGTCGAGGTAGTCGGCGATAAAATCGGATTCCTCGATCAGCGCAGGCTTGTCCGCCAGGGGCAGCGGCTGCTCCAGATACGACTCGATCGCCGACATGATCGATGGCTTGCCCGAGCCTCCATACCAGGCCTTATACTTCACGCCATTCCACTGGAAAGGATTGTGGCTTGATGTGATCATCACGCCGCCGGCAGCGCCGACTCCACGAACGGCAAACGAGAGCGCCGGTGTGGGAGTGATACGACTCGCCAGCTTCACCGGTATTCCCGATGCGGCAAGCACTTCGGCAACGGCTCGGGCAAATTGCGGCGAGGCGAAGCGTGTGTCGTAGCCGATACATACGCCTTTCGCCACGACTTCTTTTGGATCCGAGCTTGAGTGCAGGTAATTCGCGATTGCCGCGGCAGCGATGCGGACATTTGCGAAGGTAAAATCGTCGGCGATTATGCCGCGCCATCCGTCGGTGCCGAACTTAATTGCGGAAGGTGTACCCATGCCTCTCCTTGTATCTAGATTCAAGGTGTTTAGAGATCAGCTGCATGAATCCAGGTTGAAACCACTATGCGAAGCAGGCTTTCATCAACTCAATAGAAACGGGTTGTGAATGGTGAGTGATTCAATCTTCTGCCCATGTTGCAGGTCTTCCGAGTACAGAATGCTGCATCGTGTCTCGAGAGCCGATGCGAGAATTAGTGAATCGTAAATCTGAAAACCATACCGCTTCGCGATCGTAAGCGCAGCAGCGTGAGTCTCTATGGTAAGCGGCGCGGGCGGCGAACAAAGATCGCGTATGTTGGCAAGCGCCTCCTCGATCTCCTCCCAGTTCATCCCCAGCTTGCGGCGCGCAACATTCGCAAACTCGTTCAGAACCTGAACGCTCAAAACGCCGCCAGCAGCAAGCAGTTGGTCCGCGATCCCCGACTTCTTATCGCCTTCCTTCAAGATGTAAACAAGAACCGTGGTATCGAAGAAGGCGCTAGCGGGCATTCGCTTCGTCCCTGTCAAACCTGAAGCCGGGCGGAAACGGACGGCGAAGTTTCCGCAGTTTTTCGAGCGCCCTCTCCCTGCTTCTGTCACGGCTGACTTCGAATTCTCGCTTCCCGGCAATGCGGATCTCGATCTGATCGCCTTCCTTCAGGTCTAACGCTTCAACGACCACGGCAGGCAGACGCACAGCCAGACTGTTACCCCATTTCGCGACCTGCATGCTGTGTCTCCTCATCTGGATATACGTAATCCTTAGTATATCAAGCCATTAAATTAGATCTGTCTTACCCCTCGCAGCAAGCTCCTTTACCACTTTGCCCACATCCTGCGAGTGCTCCCGGGTAGTAACCAGAATGGCATCGTCCGTCTCGACCACTACCAGGTCGTGAACCCCCACCAACGCGACAAACTTCTTCGGACTGTAAACATAGTTACCCTGCGCCTCGATGGCCACACTTCCCGCGCTCTCGCTAACGTTGAAGTGAGAATCGGTACTTGAGTTCCGTTCGCGATGATGTTCGTACAGCGCCGCCCACGACCCCAGATCATTCCAGCCAAACTCCGCCGGCAGACAATACAGATGTGACCGGCTCTCGCCCTTCGCAGACCGCGGTTCCAGAATGGCGTAATCCACGCTGATGTTCTCGCACTGCGGATAAAGTTCGCCAAACACGCGGTCGAAGTCTGCCGTCCCGTATGCCGTCGCAATTTCCGCCAGTAGCGGAGCCATCTCCGGCAAATGCTCCCGCACTGCATTCGCCAGGGTCCGCGCACTCCACACAAAAATTCCGCTGTTCCAGTGGTAATTCCCGGCCGCGACAAACTCTTCCGCGCGCTCCCGGTTCGGTTTCTCGGTGAAGCGGCGTACGCGCAATACATCATTGCCAAAGGTCTCGCCGGTTTCGATGTAACCGTAGCCGGTTTCCGGACGCGTTGGCTTTACTCCCAGCACAACCATGTTTTCGCCATCTGCCGCCAAGGCCGCGGCCCGCTCAATCACCGCCAGAAACGCCGGCTCATCCGTAATCACATGATCGGCGGGAAACATCCCCAGCACCGCGTCGGGAGAGGTACGCTCGATCAAGAATGCCGCCAGTCCTGCCGCCGGAGCCGTATTCCGCGCCGCCGGTTCGCACACCACCTGGTCCTCAGGAACCACCGGAAGCTGTCCGCAGATCATTTCCGAGAGCAGGTCGTTGGTGATTACCCAGAAATCCTCGGGGCGAGCCAGCGATCTCAGCCGGTCTACCGTACGCTGAATCATGGTCCGCTCGCCATCGAGTGCAAGCACCTGTTTGGCGCACGCCTTTCGGCTGCGCGGCCAGAAGCGTGTTCCACTACCTCCAGCAAGAATGATGGGCCGAAAATCGGTCGTCAAAAGCATTCTCCTTAGCGTGGTTGAATTGCGGAAACCGGCGAATCCTAAACAGCCCTGGGCAGCATGCGTATCACCGTTGCGGACGACTCGACCTCAATTGCCACGCCCCTCGCCGACGCCGGGACAACAGCAAGTTCGCAACGCCCGACAGAGAACGCATCGCCCCCATGGGAAGAAACACGGATCGCACCATCCGCCACGAAAATCATCTGGACGACGCCGGTGCTCGCCGTCAGGCTGCTGAATTCGCCACCGTGATCCAGGCTCCAGCGCTCGATCTCAAAATACTTCTCGTCTATCAGTAGGGAGTGACGATTCACCGACTGCGGCGGAACCTTCCCCGCCCGCGTCTTCAGCCGCATCGCCTCCAGCGACTTTTCCAGGTGCAGCTCGCGTGGCCGGCCGTAGTCGTACATCCGATACGTCAGGTCGCTGGTCTGCTGCGTCTCCAGAATCACTACTCCCGGTCCCATCGCATGCACCGTCCCGGCATCGACAAAGAGCATGTCACCCTTCTGGACGGGCACCATTTCCAACAAATCCTCAAGCGTCGCCGCCTTGATTGCGGCGCGAACCTCTTCGCATGTCACGCCTTCGCGAATCCCCAGCGCTACCTGCGCTCCTGGCTGCGCGTCGAGCGCATACCAGCACTCCGTCTTGCCACGCGGCGCGCCATACTTCCTTGCCATCGCGTCGTCAGGGTGAACCTGCACGCTCAGCTTCTCCTTGGGAAACAGCAGCTTTATCAGCAGCGGAAATTCGCCATCCCCGAGCGCCGTCCCCAGAAGCTCCTGCCCATGCTGGTCGGTAATCGCCTGCAGCGATTGCCCCGCGAATGCTCCGGTCGCCGCCTTGCACATCTCGCCCGTGAGCCACACTTCGCCGATCGGCTCGCCGTCGGTCTTGTAGTCAAACCAGGGAGCGAGGTCGTGAAATCCCCAGATGCGCGTTCGAAAGTAAGGAGCTAATCGAAACGGAAAGAGTTCATTCATGCCCTTTCAGTATGCCTTAGAACTTGATCGATCTGCACACTTTGCTCCTTTTGGGCGGCCCCTGAGAGTGAGTTCCGTATTGCTCGTGATACAAGCGTAGTATCCAGGCGAATGCCCTGATGACAAGGAACCAAGAGGAGGCCGATGGACAGGAACTGGACAAGAAGGGAGTTTCTCGGCCGAGCGGCAGCGACCTCCCTTGCGCTTGCAGGAACTGCAGGGAATCTTCAAGCGGTGGCGGTTGAGCCTTCGCCTCTGTGCGGCCGATTCGTGACCCACGTTTCAGTCGTACGTGTGAATCAAATTGAGATAACTCCCGATCACTCGATTGGAGAAGACGAAGCGATCGACAATCGCCCGGAACATATCCGGTCGCGGAGAGATGCCTTTGCAGCCGGCTGCCCCGGCGGCAGGATGACCTGGGCTATCAGTTGGCTAGCGCTGCAGGACAACCGGAAGGAATACCAGGAGGCCCGGCGGCTGCTGGCCTCGTACCACGACCGCTACGGCGACGAGATTACTTTCATTCCCGGCGGCTATTTCGCGCCGATGTACAACACGCGCGAGCAGAACCGCCAGACGATTCACAAGGCGTTGGGCCAGATTTCCGAGATGGTCGGCGGCGGATACCGCGCCCAATGTCTTGTGGCGGGCTTTATGGACGCGGAAAATCAGCGACTCCTCGCCGCGGATGAGGGGATTCATGTGTGCCAGGGCCAAATCTGGAGCCAATATGGCATCGACCACGGGGATGGCGATGGCGGAATCTGCTATCCCTACTACCCCAGCCGTGAACACTACCTGAAGCCAGCCCAAGGTCCGGCGGACTTTATCGATTGCGTTTGCCTGGACGGTTGGACCTGCGACTTTCTGACCGCACGCCGGGACGGCTTTCAAGGTGGCTTCAATAGCCGGTTAGGCGTGGGCCCCATCGAGAGCGTGGGGAACCTTGGAAAAGTTGCTGGCCGCAAGGAGATGCTCGATACCACGGCGGTACATTTTGACCAGGGATACGTCACGAACAATTTCGGCTGGGTGACGGCCATCTGGGAGACGTCGATTGGCCACGATGTGGATTTGACCTGGTGGCTCCAAGCTATACGCGACAGGTGGCCCGATACCCAGGTCATAACCGAAGGCGAGTTCGGCCTGGAGTGGAGGAAGCATAATCTGGACAACACGGAGCTCAACTATCGCTTCGACGCCAAAGGGACTGGAGCGCCAGGCTCAGAAAAAGAGCTAGAAATACAGTGGTTCATGAACAATGAGTTTCGATTGGCATTGCTGCACAATTGGACAAATGACAGCCCGTGGATGGCGATCGACTTTACCCGTTATGACTTGAAGGGGGAAGAACCTCACAAACTGCAGCGTGACTGGAACCTGATCAATGTGCTGAATCAGAAAGGCACCCGGCCCCAGGACAAACCATGCCGGTTGCGAGATCTGACGCCTGAAGACCAGCATCGCATCTATGCTCGATATCCGGAGCTAAGGAGCTGGGCTTGATGGAGAAGCGCGGTACCATAAAGTAAGAATGGCTCGTTACTTGGTCACCGGCTGTGCCGGCTTCATCGGTTCCTCGCTTACTGAAGCACTTGTCGAAACCTTTGTCCCACGCGGAGACACCGTTCGCGGCTTAGACAACTTCGAAACCGGCAAACGTGAAAACCTTTCTGCCTTCCGCGACCGGATCGAGTTCGTCGAATGCGATCTACGCAACGCTGGCACAGTCTCTGAGGCATGCCAAGGCGTCAATTGCATCTTCCATGTGGCCGCACTACCGTCGGTCCCGCGCTCGGTGAAAGATCCACGTACCAGCCACAGCGCCAACATCGATGGGACTTTTAATCTCCTCGAAGGCGCTCGAGCCGCCGGCGTGCAGCGCATCGTCTACTCCGCCTCCTCCTCCGCCTACGGAAACCAGCCGGGTTTTCCCCGCCACGAGACCATGGTCCCCATGCCCATCGCGCCTTATCCTGTGCAAAAACTCGCCGGCGAGTTCTATATGAAGAGTTACTGGCAGGTCTACGGGCTTGAAACCGTCTGCCTGCGCTACTTCAACATCTTTGGCCCCCGCCAGGTTCCCGACTCACCCTACAGCGGTGTGATGGCGAAATTCACCCTGCAGATGATGCGCGGCGAGCGGCCTACTATCTTTGGAGATGGCGAGCAGGGCCGGGACTTCACATATATCGACAATGCCGTCTCCGCCAACCTGCTGGCTATGAATGCCCCGAAGGAAAGCGTCGCGGGCCGGGTTTTCAACGTAGCGTGCGGAGAGCGCCACAGCGTCAACAAGACCTTCCGCATACTCGCCGATCTCCTTGACTTCAAAGATCAGCCGCTCTACGGGCCGCCTCGCATTGGAGACATCCGGGATTCGCTCGCCGATATCAGCGCCGCCTACGAGGCCTTCGGCTACACCCCAGCCATCAGTTTCGAGGAAGGCCTGCGCCGCACCGTCCTCTGGTACCGGCAGCAATATGCCGAGGTCGCCGCGGGGTAAGGTCCGGATGAGGTCCGAGGCGCCTCAAGCCGGGCTGCCTGTTTTGACACGCCGATGTCCTCGCTTTTTTGATGCTCTGCCTCGATCTACAGGCGTATAGTCGGCTTGCCGTAAGACTTCCTCTCAAAAAAGGCAGGAGAGCCATGAAGAAATATGTTGCGGAATTGGTTGGCACCTTCGTACTGGTATTCGGCGGTGTCGGCAGCGCCGTTCTGGCTGGCAGCCACATCGGATTTACGGGAGTGGCCTTCGCCTTCGGCCTGTCCCTGCTGGCTATGGCCTATGCCATCGGACCCATCTCCGGCTGCCACATCAACCCAGCCGTCACCCTCGGCATTCTCATTGCGAAGAAAATCGACGCCAAGGACGCCGTTCTCTATATGGTTGCGCAGGTCATCGGCGCCGTCATAGGTGCAGGCACGGTCCTGTTCGTCGCCAAAGGTCTGCCCTACAGTTACGCAGCCCACGTGAGCGGCCTTGGCGCCAACGGCTACGGGGCGCACTCTCCCGGGCAGTTTTCCCTGGCCGCATGCTTCGTCGCTGAGGTCGTACTCACTGGCTTCCTGGTGCTGACGGTTCTCGGCTCGACCGACATCGCTGCTCCAGTCGGCTTCGCCGGAATCCCCATTGGCCTGGTGCTGGTATTGATTCACCTGGTCGGCATTCCCATCACGAATACTTCTGTGAACCCCGCGCGCAGCATTGGACCGGCGATTTTCGTCGGCGGATGGGCTTTGCAACAGCTGTGGCTATTTATTGTTGCGCCCTTTATAGGCGCGGTGCTGGCAGCTATTGTTTACGCTTTCATCCGGCAGGTTGCACCGCCTATCACCACCCGAGAGGCCGAGCGCGCCCTGGCGACCGAGCAGATCGAACGCGCCATCAACGCAGACCGCAGGTGATTTGACGGATATTGGAGACGGCCCCGCCTTCGTGGCAAACCAACGCCGCGAAGGTGGGCGCGCCTCTTCGCATAGGCGTTCCTCTGAGCGCTCGTAGATTTCCGACTCCTCTCTCGTCATCGTGATTTCTGTGGTCAAGAAATCACGTGCATGGTTGGACGACTTGCCTCGGTCCACCCCCGAGCTGTGCTACGCCTCGAATCGCATTACACTAAAGATGTGGGCGCGTCTGTTCGCCTCCGCCACCAGTTGGATGCCGTAGAAGTCTGTCAAGCAAGCACTTGATCTTTTTACGAATGCCTAGGTGTTTCCTAGGTAACCCACTCGGGCTACCGGCTTTAATGTAATAGATTCACGATACCCCTATGTTCTCGGCGTGTGTGCGCAGATCAAAAGCGGAGAGACACATGTGGCGTAATGGTTTCACAGCGGCGTACCGGGTTGCGGCCCTTTTCCTTTTCGCACTCCCGCTGGCGGCCCAGCAGCTTGACTCTCTCCCGACAGCGCCTTCGGTCAGTGCTGCCGGTCGCACAAATCTGGAATCCGCGACAGGGTGGCGCCAGACGCCGCCGAATGAATTCAAGCTTGGCGAGACCACGCAATTGCCCGGTGTAAACGACGTCGACCCTGCAATCTACGACGTTTCGGGTATCGCCCCGTCTTCTGTCGTTAATGGTATTAACCACGACCCGGTAGACGGTGTCGGCATGAAATATTCCTTTGACGACCCGAAAGCTGCGTCTCGTTCCGCGTTTCCCGATCTCCCCGCCGCGAACGATGCCAGTGCGGTTTCCCACGTCGTTATCCAGCCGATCGCGCCGCCGCCAGCCGATACGAAGATTCGCTGGAAAACCGCTAATAAGGAATCTCTGCTGTCCATCGGGATCATGCACACCTTCAATCTCTGGACTGAGGCGGGAACTCGAGACGCTCTCAATGGGCCGTGGCTGGACGACTACCTGCATTCGGTTGCCGAGCTGCGGGGTTGGAGCGACAGTGACAGATTTATGGCTCCGTATGTTGGGCATCCCATTCAAGGGTCAATCTTCGGCTTTATCCTGCGTGAGAATGATCCGAAATACCGAAATGTGCAGTTCGGTGACGGGCGGGATTACTACATCAGCTTGCTACGTTCCATGGCCTACTCGGCGGTATGGCATACGGAGTGGAAGATAGGTCCCGCCAGTGAAGCTTCCATCGGCAACGTGATGCTGCATGCTTCGCCGGGATTTATCACGCTGGTTGACACCCCGACGCTGGGCGCGCTGACGATGTTGGCCGAGGACGCGGCGGACCGTTATCTGATTATCGGGTTGGAGAACAGAACCACCAACCGTACGCTGATTGTCCTCGCGCGAAGCTTCCTGAATCCGGGGCGGTCGTTCGCGAACGTGATGGCGTTCAGGATGCCGTGGTCGCGAGATACTCGCATCGGAATCATCGGTGAAAATTACCTCTTACGTAAGGAGCTGGTAGAAGACTACAAGCATGGGGGCGGAGAAAAGCCGTTTGAGTTTGTGCGCCGTCCACCGGACTCGAGGGACCCAGATAGCTATCCAAAGGAAGCGCCGATCGAGTTGGCGGCTTATCCCAATTATGAAAGATTTTCAGACGGCCATCATTGCATCGGCGGCGGGGGTTCCGGTGCGATGCGCGTAAATCCCGGCCTGCAGATTCTGGCTGAAGTGAACGGATGCCTGGTGATGGGCATGCCGGCATACAATGACAGCGCCGATTCGTTGTTCTATGGTTCAGGTTTTCGGTGGACTCCGCTGGCGGACCATCGTCTGTCGCCTTTTGTAGAAGTCTTATTCGGCGCAAGAAAAGTTACCTACGAGGTCGATAATCCCGCTCTGCACGAAGAGCTCAAAAAGGAATGGAACGACGGAAACGGCACCCTGCCTCATTTCCCGAAGCGCAGTGACTGGTCCACCGAGGTTTCGGAAAATGGTCCCAGCCTTGCGTCGGGCGGCGGACTGGATGTGGTTGTCACGCGGCCTTTCACCTGGCGCCTCATCAATGTGCAATACACTCACAGCTGGATGTCTGACGTGGAAATGATCCACCCGCAAAGTGGAATTCGAATTACGACCGAAGCTGTGTTGCGCATCGGCACGTGGTAAATCCGCATGGTCCCGAGCCCGCGGCAGCGAACGAGGTCATCGACCGGCTGGCTTGACGGCTTGCCTGAGACACATCAACATGACATCCTTACACATCAAAGTTCCATGTGAATAAACATCGAGATCGACGATCAGTTGGTGCAGCAGGCCATGCGTTACAGCGGCGGGCGCACCAAGAAAGCCGCCGTCGAAACCAGCCTACGCCTACTGGTGAAGACCCACTCTCAGACCGCCATTCGGCAACTCCCAGGCAAAGTGCCATGGGAGGGAGATCTCACCCAATCCCGACTTGGCAGAGTCGAGAAATAGTTTGCCAGCATGGTCATCGTAGACACCACCGTCTGGATCGATTACTTGCACGGCATCGCAAGCCCGGAAGCCGCTTGGTTGGACCACGAGTTGAGCCAACAGCGCCTTGGCTTAACAGACCTTATCCTATGCGAAGTACTCCAAGGCATCCGCGAAGAGGCTGCTTTCAGAAGAGGGCAGAGCAAGCTCCTGAACTTATGAAGTCTTCGCGACCGGAGGAGTGGAGCTGGCCGTGGCGTCAGCTCGCAATTACCGGACGCTGCGCGCCGTGGGCCACACTGTAAGTAAGACGGTGGATTGCCTCATCGCGACCTTTTGCCTTGACGCTGGACACGCCCTCCTTCATCGGAACTGCGATTTCGATCCCTTTGAAAAGCATCTCGGGCTTCGCGTCGTTCATCCTCAGCGCGTTACTGCCCTCCCGCCGCCTTCACCAAATCCCCCAGCGGACCAAGCACCGTGAACCGCACCAGCCCGACCGGCTTCGCGGCCTGATCGATCACCACCAGCTTTGCCTGGGTCCATCTCGACGGAGCAGCCTCGTGCTTCTCCAGGTATTGCAGTGCCTCCAGCCCTGCTGTACCCAGATCCGCAAGCTGTTGCGCCCGTGGCTCCGGGTCCTGCAGCAGCGGAGCTGCCACCATCAGCGCCTGCGCCTTCGGGCCGGCTGCTATCCAGCTCTCGAACATCGCCGCCAGCTCCGCCCGTGAGTCCGCGTCGTGATTTGCCAGATACTCCCGCACCAGCACCTGCATCCCGTGCCGCGACGGGGGATCGGGCCGAACCGCGTCGATCAGATGATTCATCGGCGTCAGCTGAGACGTATGCTGCATCTCATACCGCTGGTCGAAGCCCACCGGCTGAAGCACGCTAGCCAGCACTCGCAGAGGCTCAATCTGCGCCGTCCCAGAAAGCTGCCGCAGACCCACGCCCTCGGCGGAAAGCTGCGTCAGGCCTACTCCCTCCAGCCGCATCGACTGCACCCACAGCCGCCGGTACATGTCATCGACGTTGTTCACGCTCTGCGCCGACCACAGCCGCTCGGCAATCGCGGCCGTGCGCGGCCAGATACGCGAATCGATGGTACGCGGCGATACATGCTCGCTCCACATGCATGCCTCTCCGCCAAGGATCCGTGCCTGTTCCTCCGGTGTCAGGTTGCTCGACGCGGGCAGCGGATCAACCAGGTGGTGCCGCTCGGCGGAATCGATGTGATCGAGATAGTACCCCGCGGAAAGAATCCCGCGGTATCCGGCCTTCGCCGTCGCCGCCAGGGAATCGAAGCCTCGCCACGACTGGATCACAGCGTCCTTGGAAAGCCCGGGCGCAAAGATCTCATCCCACCCGACCATGGTCTTGCCGTGCTTCTTCAAAATCGGGAGCAGCTTCTGGTTGAAATAGGTCTGCAGCGCCGAGGTGTCCTTCAAATCATGCGCTTTCATGAACTCCTGAATGCGCGGATTCGCCTTCCACTGCACGCCGTTGTTCTCGTCTCCGCCGACGTGCATAAACGGGTCGGGAAAAATCTCTGCCATCTCCCCTATGAAGAGATCAAGAAACTTGTACGTGCTCTCCCGCGTGGGGTCCATCACCGGATCGAAGATGCCATACTGGCGCTCTACCTGGTACGGGCCGCCATGGTCTGGTCCAGTCCCGCTCGCCAGCTCTGGATAGCCCACCATCCACGACAAGGCATGTCCCGGAATATCGAACTCCGGCACCACGCGAATCCCCCGCTCCCGCGCGTAGGCTATGACCTCACGCGCCTGATCCTGGGTGTAGAACAGGCCGTCGGAGCCCAGTCCGGTCAGCTTGGGAAAGGCCTTGCTCTCGATGCGAAATCCCTGGTCGTCGCTCAAATGCCAGTGGAAGACATTCAGCTTCACCGCCGCCATGCCGTCCAGCGTCCGCTTGATCACCTCTACCGGCTGGAAGTGCCGGCTGACATCGATCATCAGCCCGCGCCAGCGAAAGCGCGGCGTGTCTTCAATCGAAACCGCTGGCAGAAAGAAACCCGAACCCTGCACCTGAACCAGCTGCAGCAGCGTCTCCAGTCCGCGCATCGCGCCTACCACCGTCGCCGCCTTCAGATGCGCGCCGCTTGACGTGACATCGAGCGAATACGTCTCGTTCTCATCGAGACCCTGAATCGCCTCACCCGCTCCATCGACGGAGACGGTCAGGATGGCAGCTCCCGTCGTTGGCACCGTAACGATCTGCACTCCGGTCTGCGTCTTCAACCGGAACAGCGCCCGCGCGATTGCCGCATCCAGCCGTGTATCGTGAAATTTGTCCGCGCCGGCCGTGAATTGCGGCGTTATCACCAAGCCGCCTGACTGCACGGTCAGGTGCGCCGGCTGCGGCATCAATGTGTTGTTAAAGATCGCATTTTGCGCCTCGGCGCTCATCGCCACCGTCCCCAAAACCAAAGCCAACATCGCTGCAACCGCAAATCGCTTGATCACGCTTTTCCACCTGTCGCTAAAAATAATCTGCCGAAGAACTTTCTGAGATATTGGCGCAAAGACACTCTTCAGCAGTCTCTGTATACCTGTCTATACTTGTCAAGAGAGGAAGGACTTCCCCGGCTCATTCGCAGCGCAATGCCGCCATGGGATCGACGCTCGCAGCGCGTCTCGCAGGGATGTAGGCTGCCAGGGCAGCCACTCCGGCAAGAAATAAGGCGGCTCCAAGATAAATCAGGGGATCGGTCGCGCTGACACCAAGCAGGTCCGCGTGACTACCCATCGCCTCGCCCACGAAAGAGGTCGCTGCAAAGACGCGGGAAGCTGCCAACGCGAGCGCCAGCCCGATTGCCAACCCAAGCGACGCTACCGTCAAACCCTGCCGGACCACCAGTCCGAGCACGTCTGCCGGACGCGCCCCCAGCGCCATCCTGATTGCGATCTCATGCGTCCGCTGCGTCACCGCATAGGCCAGCACACTGTACAGCCCCACTGCCGCCAGGATCACGGCAATTGATCCGAGTGCGCCCAGCAGGCTAGCCGCCAGCTTTTGCGGATACAGCGAAGCCCCGATGTACTCCTCTAGGGGCACCGCATCAAAGACCGCCACTTTCGGATCGATCTCTCGTACTTTCTGCCGCACCGTCGCCAGTGCTGCATTCGGATCGCCCTTAGTCCGCACATAAAATGCCAGCGTCATGTCGGCGCGATAGATCTGCCGGAATGGGACGTAAAAATATGGTGTCGGCGCTTCGCTTAAATAGTGATATTTGCTGTCCTGAGCTACGCCGACCACTGTGAACCATTCACCCCAGCCATGGATGCGCCGCCCGATCGGATTGCTTGTCCCAAAGAACCGGCGGGCAAATGTCTGGTTCACGATCATTACCAGCTGTGACTTCTCATCGTCGTGCTCGGTAAAATTTCTGCCTTGGGTCAGTGGAATCCGCATCAGCGGGAGATAGCCGGGCGAGATCACGTTGCGAAAGATCTTCATGTTCTCGCTCTGGCTCGGCTCGTAGCCTTCGATCTTCAAATCCTCCCACCAGCTTGGCTCGAAACCCAATGGCACACCGTCGGAGTAAGCCGCGCTCACCACGCCTGGCGTTGAGTCCACCTTTTCCTCTAGCCGCCTGCTGAATTCCTTCCGCTGTTCGAGGTTGTATCCGCTGGTCGAAAGGTAAAACTGCGACAGCAGCACGTGTCTTGGATCGAAGCCCGGCTTAATCTCGCTCGTCGCCGCAAAACCGCGCGCGAACAACCCCGCACCGATCAGCACCACAAGCGCCAATGAGACCTCCGCGGCTACCAACATCGAGCGCAGCCGATTCGAACGAACGCCTGTCGTGCCGCTTCTGCTGCTCTCATTCAGGCCTTCATTCAAATCCGCGCGACCCGCCTGCCGCGCGGGAACCAGTCCGGCCAGCAGCGCCGTGAAAACACAGAGCAGCGTTGTAAAGCCAAGCACACGACCGTTCCATTGCAAATCCAGCCCCAGAGGATACATCTGTCCCGGCGGTAGCAGATATACGAGCGCCCGGCTCATCCAATTCGTAGCGGCCACCCCCGCCAAAGCGCCACCGGCTGCCAGCAGCAGACTCTCCATCAGAACGAGCCGCGCCAGCCGGGCCCGTCCCGCGCCCAGCGCCAGCCGCGTGCTGAACTCCTTTTGTCGCGCTGCCGATCGCGCCAACAGCAGATTCGCCACATTTGCGCAAGCGATCAGCAGCACCAGCGCGCATACTCCCGTCAGGATGCGCAGCGGCCCAAGCAGCAAACCTTGAGGGCCAAAATGCGACTTCCACA
>Ga0206966_1002_pt1 | contig 121460 bp, 98 predicted proteins | sample Alteio_BWOrgHeat_23_FD_152970 | JGI IMG/M metagenome (GOLD analysis project Ga0206966, IMG submission 152970) | Enriched cells from forest soil in Barre Woods Harvard Forest LTER site, Petersham, Massachusetts, United States -... | ecosystem: Environmental > Terrestrial > Soil > Temperate forest >...
GCTTGCGGGTAGCGAGGCCGCGCGTTCGAAGGTGAGAATCGTTACCGACGGATGGGTTGCGGTGGAAGGGATGCAGGCTCGCGTACGGCTGGAATTTCGAGCGGAGCGGAGCGGAAATAACGCTTCAAGTTGAGAATCGGTTTCTCAAACAGGTTCCAAGAGAGCGCCGCGAGAACGTAGCTCATGACGAAGATGAACGGAAACGGGAGAAGCGGCTGACGGTCGAGGTGCAGCGTCTGCACGAATCCGAACGGAATTTTGTGCAGCAGGTAGAGCCCATAGCTGATGAGCCCCGAGTAGATCAAAAAGCGATTGGTCATGATTGCTTGGAGCCATTTTTGCGGCGAGAAGAGAGCGACGTAAAGCAGAGCCGCCGACGCTGCAGCGGTGAAACTAAAAACGATCCACTGCGCGCGCAGATCGGCGGCGAGAAACGCGAGCGGCGCTGCGACGATGAGCAATATCCAGAATCGAGTGAGCAATTTGGCGGGAGCAAAGTCGACTCTGCGAATAAGGAGCGCCAGGAGCGCTCCGGCCATCAGTCCATCGAGGCGGCAGAACACATTGGTGTAGAGGTTCACGTGATGCAGCGCGAGGTAATAGCGCAACGCCGGCGAAATGCAAATCTCCGCGATGGCTAGGCGCTGCAGCGCGTGAGGGGCGCAGAAGCGCACAACCAGTGGCCACACGAGATAAAACTGCTCCTCGATCGCGAGAGACCAGGTGACAGCGAGCGGCCCGGCGGCATTTGTAGAAATTGGAAGCAGAAAATTCTGCAGAAATAATGGAAAGGCCCACCAGGGCGAGGAAGTCTGGATGACTGTTTCAAATTCGGAGTGACTGATGAAGCGGACAATCACGAACATGAAAAACAGGAGCGCGAAATACAGCGGCCAAATTCTAAGAATGCGGCGCACGTAAAAATTCTTGAAGTAATTTGCGGAAGTTTTGGTGTCGAGAAGAATCCCGGTGATCAAGAAACCGGACAGCACGAAGAACAGATCGACGCCCATCCATCCGTTGGCGAAGAGCCAGTCGGATTGCAGCGCGGGATATTTGAGGCTGATGTTGTGCGCCATCACGATGAGAATCGCGATGCCGCGGACGGCGTCCAGTTGGGGAATTCTGCGTTCCATCGAATCGCGTCAGGTGTGGCGGGGCGAATCCACCGGTGGTACCGCAAAAGCGGTGCCCTAAGTTACATGGTGTGTAGGCCTCTTGTACCATTGTTCGCCCCAGATTGGGCCGCGTAAGCTATAGGGGATCGAGAGTGTGGGACTCGTTCGTGCCCCCGGATGGGGACAAAAGGATAGCGGGACGGGCAAGTTGGACAAGTTCCCAGGACATGGGAAGAGCAAACCGTTATCCCCGATAGGAACGAGATTGGCTTAGGGCATGTTTTTTGGGCTCACAAGTCTTCATAATAAAGGACTTATAGCAACGACAATAGGCGAATAGATTGCATTTTCGCCTGGTGGAGATTCGGTAGGGGGAGGTCTGCCCAGACGGCGGATTCCAACCCCAAGAGATCGAGTCAAAGGATCGGGTCAGACAAGCCATGGTTGAAGTTGCGATCGTCGGAGCGGGCCCCTACGGGTTGTCAATTGCTGCCCATTTGCGCGGTCGCGGTATTCCCTTCCGGATTTTTGGGCGGCCCATGGATAGCTGGGTGTCGCACATGCCCAAGGGGAGCTGCCTGAAGTCGGACGGCTTTGCCTCCAACATCTACGACCCGAACAGCGAATTCACGCTCGAGCGTTTTTGCAAAGAGCAAGGCATCGAGTACGCGCACATGGGAATTCCGGTGCACCTCGAGACCTTTTCCGCGTACGGCCTGGAATTCCAGAAGCGGATGTTGCCGGAGCTGGATGAACGGATGATCGAGAAGGTCGATCAGACTGCCGACGGATTTGTGCTGACGGCTGAAGGCGGCGAGACGATTCAAGCGCGGCGCGTGGTGCTAGCGGTGGGCATTCCGCACTTCGCATACGTGCCGGAGAGCCTGACGCATTTGTCGGAAGAACATTTGTCACACAGCTATCGCTACAGGGACCTTGCGGCGTTTCGCGGGAAGAACGTGATCGTGATCGGCGGCGGAGCCTCGGCGCTGGACCTGGCCGGATTGCTGACCGACGAAGGCGCGAAAGTGCAGCTGATCGCGCGACGCCCTCAATTGAAATTTCATACCGCACCGGACGCGAATAAGCCCCGGTCGCTGTGGAAGCGGCTGCGCCATCCCGACTCTGGATTAGGTCCGGGCATGCGGTCGCGATTGCTTTCCGACGCGCCAAATGTTTTTCACATGCTTCCCGCGAGTCTGCGGACCAAGATTGTGAAGAAGACTCTGGGGCCTTCGGGTGGATGGTTCATCCGCGAGAAAGTGGAAGGCCGCGTTTCAACGGTGCTGGGATCGACGCCGATCGGCGCGGAGATCAAGAACGGGCTGGTGCACGTGAAGGTGCGCCGCATGGATGGAAGCGAACAGGAAGTGATTGGCGACCACGTGATTACGGCGACGGGTTACAAAGTGGCGGTGGACCGTTTGAATTTTATGTCGCCGGAATTGCGCGCGAAGGTGGCGACGGTGAACCAGACGCCGAAGCTGAGCGCAAATTTTGAGTCGTCGGTGCCGGGTCTGTACTTCGTTGGCTTGGCGGCGGCGAATAGTTTTGGTCCGGTGATGCGGTTTATGTTTGGCGCGGGATTCGCGGCGCGCAAGGTGACAGAATCATTGGTGAGAGCTGTGAAGCGGAACCCGGCTCCTGTTGCGGTGCGCAATGTGGCCCGCGTCGCGGAGTAATGGCGCGCATCCAATCGATTTTTCACACCTTCGGACGACCCATCGAATGAAACGAGAGACGCTTGCGATTCACGCAGGATATGACGGCGACCCGACCACAAAGGCCGTGGCGGTACCGATCTATCAGACCGTAGCATTCGAGTTCGATAGCGCGGAACACGGCGCGGCGCTATTCAATCTGGAAGTTCCCGGCAACATCTACACGCGAATCGGCAATCCCACGAATACGGTTCTGGAGAAGCGCGTCGCAGCGTTGGAAGGCGGCGTGGAAGCACTGACCGTGAGTTCGGGCATGGCGGCGATTCACTATTCGCTCGTGAATATCGCGGAGATGGGCAACAACATCGTCTCGCTGCCGCAGCTGTACGGCGCGACGTACACGCTGCTGGCGCACGTGCTACCGAAGCAAGGGATTGAGGGCCGGTTCTCGCAGACGGATCGCCCCGAAGACGTAGAAAAACTGATCGACGAAAATACGCGTGCGGTTTTCTGCGAGAGCGTGGGCAATCCTGCGGGCAACGTGGCGGATCTGGAAGGCCTCGCGAAAGTGGCGCACAAGCACGGAGTGCCGCTAATTGTGGACAACACGGTGGCGACTCCGGTGCTGCTGCGTCCCTTTGAATACGGCGCTGACGTGGTGGTGCACTCGCTGACGAAATTCATGGGCGGGCACGGGACGACGCTGGGCGGAATCATCGTCGATAGCGGAAATTTCCCGTGGGAGAAATATCCGGACAAGTTCTACATGTTCAACAAGCCGGAGATCGCGTATCACGGCGTGGTTTACGTGGAGCAGTATGGAGCCGCGGCGTATGTGGCGCGCTGCCGCACTGTGTGCCAGCGCAATACGGGCGCGACGCTCGCTCCGCTGAATGGATTTCTGGTGCTGCAGGGAATTGAGACGATGTCACTGCGCGTGGAACGGCATGTGGAGAACGCGCGCAAGGTGGCGGAGTTCCTTCGCAATCACAAGCAAGTGGCGTGGGTGAATTACGCGGGATTCTCGGACAGCCCGCTGTACCCGATGGCGCAAAAATATCTGGGTGAAAGTCGCTGCTCGCTGCTGACGTTTGGCGTGAAGGGCGGATTCGAGCCGGGCGTAAAATGTTTCAATGCGTTGAAGCTTTTCAAGCGCATGGTGAACATGGGCGACGCGAAATCGCTTTCGTGCCATCCGGCATCGACGACGCACCGGCAATTGACGCCGGAAGAGCAGGCGAAGGCCGGCGTGACCCCGGAGATGATCCGGCTGAGCGTGGGGATCGAGCACATTGACGACATCATCGCCGACTTGGACCAGGCGTTGGCTGCGTCAACCAAGTAGATTCGTTTCGAGTGGTGAAGGGAGATTTTTGAATTGTCGATTGTGATCGAAGACGGACGAGTTCCCTTCCTTCTGCGGAAGCTGGCTGCGAAGGGCAGCGCCGATGCGGCGAAGCACGATGGCGCGGCGCTGAGAATCGCGCTCGTCAACAACATGCCGGACGCGGCGCTGGAAGATACCGAGCTTCAATTCACCGAGCTGCTCGGCGCCGCCGCGGAAGGCACGCCCGTCTCGCTGACGCTGGCTTCGCTGCCGAATTTGCCGCGAAGCGCGTCGGGCCTCGAACACCTTGCCAAGTACTACATCGGACTGGATGAGCTTTTGGTGGAGCGGTTCGACGGAATGATCGTCACCGGAACCGAGCCTAAACGGCCTGATCTTCGCGAAGAACCGTACTGGCCTGGCGTGGTGGCGCTGCTGCAGTGGGCGGAAAACAACACGACCTCGACGGTGCTTTCGTGCCTGGCGGCGCATGCGGGCGTGATGGCGAGCGATGGAATATCGCGTACTCCTTTTGACGATAAGAAATTCGGCGTGTTCACGCACACGCGTGCGACGCGGCACGCGTTGACGGAAGGACTCGACGACGCGATTCGCATTCCGCACTCGCGCTGGAACGATGTGAAGGCCGAAGAGCTGCGCGCGAATGGCTACGAGATACTCACCGAGTCGCCGAAGGCGGGCGTGGATCTATTCGTGAAGCAGCGCGGCAACTCGCTTTTCGTACATTTTCAGGGGCATCCGGAATACGGCGCGCGAACGCTGCTGAAGGAATACCGGCGCGACATCAAGCGATTCTTGCGCCACGAGCGGGAAACGTTCCCCACGCGGCCGCACGGATATTTCGACGCTGGCGCGACGACGCTCCTGCGCGAATTTCAAGAGATCGCCGAGCAAGATGCGCGGGAAGGCGCGCTGGAGCAGTTTCCGGAAGCGGCGGTGGCCGCGGGCATTCAGAATTTCTGGCGCGAATCTGCCGTGCGCATCTATGGAAATTGGCTAAAGTATCTGCTGCAGAGAAAAACGGTTCCCGCAACGACGTCCTCGATGTCTCCCGCCGTTCGCGCGTAATTTGCTAAAATGTTTCGTCTGCGCTTAGTGCTCCCAACACTCCGAAATGATTGAAATCAACGCGAAACAAATACTCGATTCGCTTCCTGCCCGCATTAGCGACGTGATCCAGCCGTGGGTTGAGCGGACGCCGAATCATCCGGCGCTTGTAGAGGCGTCTGGGGCGTGGACGTACAAACAGCTCGACGCCGTGGTGACGGAAACTCAGGCCTGGTTGCGCGACAAGGGAGTGCGGCCGGGCGACCGGGTGATGATCGTGTGCGAGAATTCGCGCGCGCTGATCGCAGTGCTGTTTGCGCTGACGGCGATGGATGCGTGGCCGGTACTGGCGAATTCGAAGCTGACGGCGCGCGAGGTGGATGAAATTCGCGACCACTGCGGCGCGCGGCGCGTGATCTACACGACGGCGGTATCGCCTCAAGCGACGCAGCACGCGAAGCGGCATGGCGCGGTGATCGGGCCCGTCGGGAATCTGGGCACGATCGGCGTGGGACCTTTGAACGAAACCGTGCAGCCCGAGGCTGTGGACCCGAACGAGCCGCCGCAGAATCGCGTGGGCGCGCTGATTTACACGTCGGGAACGACGGGCCTGCCGAAGGGCGTGGTGCTCAGCAACCGGGGCTTGCTGTTTGTAGCTGGAATTTCGGCGAAGATCCGGGCGCTGAATCCGAATGATCGCGTGTATGGAATTCTGCCGATGTCGCACGCGGTGGGGCTTTCGGTGGTGCTGCTGGGGACGCTGCTGAGCGGAGCGACGCTGTATGTGACGCCGCGGTTCGATCCGGTGACGGCGCATGCGACGCTCGAAAAAGAGAAACTTACTGTGGCGTTGGGCGTTCCGGCGATGTTTCACCAGTTGCTGGAGTACGCGAAATTCAAGGGGCTGGCTTCGCTGAATGTGCCGGAGCTGCGGATTATTTCTTCGTCGGGCGCGCCGCTGGACCCGGCGGTGAAAGTCGCGGTGGAGAAATTTTTTGGCATGCCGCTCTTCAACGGGTACGGCGTGACGGAGTGCTCGCCCAACATCGGGCAGGCGCACACCGATGAGCCGCGGAGCGATACTTCTGTGGGGCGCGTATTTCCGGGGATCGAAGTGAAGTTCGTCGATCGCGAGCGGAAACCGGTGGCGGATGGAGAGGTAGGCGAGCTGTGGGTGCGCGGCCCGAACGTGATGAAGGGCTACTACCGCGCGCCGGAAGAGACGGCGGCGGCGATTGATCCGGAAGGATGGTTTAACACGCGAGATCTGGCACAGCTTCGCGACGGACATCTTTTTATTATTGGGCGCACGAAGGAATTGATTGTGCGGTTCGGATTCAACGTATATCCGGCGGAAGTGGAAGCGGTGCTGAATTCGCATCCATCGATTGCGCGAGCGGCGGTGATCGGGCGTTCGGTGGAAGGCGATGAAGAGGTGATTGCGTTCGTGCAGCCGGCGGCGGGCGTGACGCTGACGGCGGAAGACGTGGCGGAGCACGCAACGAAAAATCTGGCGCCCTACAAACGGCCGTCGCAGATTATTTTCGTGCAGGAAATGCCGGTGAATTTGAACGGGAAGCTGATCAAGGCAGAGCTGGTGAAATTGCTCGAGCGGCCGGCTTGACGGATTCACGTCGCGGCGGAGTGTCTTTCGGGCGTGTTGAGATTCGAGTTGTTAAAATTGATGTAGCGGTTTTCTTCCTGGGAGTTTGCTACACAAGGAGCTGAGTTTAGCCATGCCTCCGATCGGGTCAGAACGAAAAGTTGTCTTCAGCGACGAGGTTCTCCAGGATCCGTATCCGACGTATGCGCGGATGCTGGAAGAAGGTCCGCTGCATTTCGTGGATATCGGCGGGCAGTGGGCGGTGTGGGCGGTTTTCGGCCATGCCGATTGTTCGGCGATCGCGAAGGATCCGCGGCTATCGGCGAAGCGCGCGCAGCAGATGATCATCACTCTGCCTCCAAGCAGCCAGGGCGAATTCACGGAATTGGCGCGCATGTTGGGCTTGTGGCTCATCTTCATGGACGCGCCGGAACACACGCGGCTTCGAAAACTTCTGAACAAGGGTTTTGCGCCGGCGGCCGTGGAAGGTTTGCGTTCTCAAGTGGAAGCGAGCGTGGACCGGATGCTGGATCCGCTGAAGCCGGGCGATGAATTCGAATTGATGAAGTTCGCCAACCCGATGCCGGTGCGCATCATTTCGGAGATGCTTGGCATTCCGCAGGAGATGCACGACACGTTCGTGAGCTGGTCGCGGGCGATCGCGCTTTTCCGCGGCAATCCGAATCGCACGGTGGAACAGGCGCGCGCCGCGCAGGATGCGTTGATCAACCTGACGAATTATTTCCGGGACACCGTGGCGGACCGCCGGCGGAACAAGGGCAACGATCTGATTAGCCTGCTGATCGATATTGAAGAAGAAGGCGAAGTGATGACCGAAGACGAACTCTACGCGCAGTGCATCGCGCTACTGTTTGCCGGCCACGAGACGACGCGGAACCTGATCGGGAATGGGATGTACACGCTGCTGAAGAACCCGGAGCAAACCGCGGAGCTGCGCGCGAATCCAGAGATGACCCGGTCGGCGGTGGAAGAGTTGCTGCGGTTCGAAAGCCCAGTGCAGTTTACGGCGCGTGTGCTGAAGGAAGATATGGAAGTGTGCGGCCAGCGAATCCCGAAGCGTTGGTCGGTTTTGTGCATGCTCGGCGCGGCGAATCGCGACCCGAAGCAGTTCAAAGATCCGAACCAATTAAATTTGAAGAGGACGAACAACCAGCACCTCGCTTTTAGCGCCGGCCCGCATTTCTGCATCGGCAGCCAGCTGGCGAGACTCGAGGGGCAGGTGGCGATATCGAAGCTGGTTCAGCGGTTTCCGAATATGAAGCTGGCGGGGCCGAAGCCGGAGTGGGCGTCCACGTTTGGGTTTCGCGGGCTGAAGGGACTTTCGGTAACGCTATAGCTTGCGTGGCGGTTTTCGTCGCGCGGCTCGATTCGGTTTTCGCGCTTACAACGATATTTCTATCAACGAAGGGCCTTCGGTGGCGAAGCTCTTTCGCAGCAAATCTCCGAACATGTCGAGCGTCGTCGCGCGGCTCGACGGAACTCCCATGCTCTTCCCCATCGCGACCCAGTCGATGTCCGGACGTCCAATCGAAAATAGATCGGCAGCGCGAGGGCTAGGAGTGCCGACGCCCAACCCGGAATATTCCCACTGCAAAACGGCGTAAGCGCGATTTGCGAAGACGACGCTCGTGACGTTGAGGCCTTCGCGCGCCATGGTCCAGAGGGCCTGGAGCGTGTACATGCTGCTGCCATCGGCTGTGAGACAGAGCACTCTGCGATCGGGCGCGGCGACGGCGGCACCGACTGCAAGCGGAAGCGCGATGCCGATTGAGCCGCCGGTGTTTGCAAGCCAATCGTGCGGAGCTGCACCGCGCGAAGCGGCCATCATCCCGCGGCCGGAAGTCATCGCTTCGTCTGCAACGATTGCATTCTCTGGGAGCAGCGCTGCGACGGTTGCGGCGAGCCCTTGCAGCGAAATTTCGCCGCTCGGGGCGGTGGGGCGTTCGACAGATTGAATGAGAATTTCGGAGCGAACATTCAGGCCGAGTGCTTCGGAGAGAGCGATGAGCGAGCCGGCGGAATTTTCGGACGGGCTGGTCATCGCGAATGTTGTGGTGTCGGGTTGGGTGAGCAACGCGCCTTTGCCGGGATATGCGAAATACGAAGCGGGCGCGCCGGCTCCGACGAGAATCAATTGGCGGAATTCCTTCAGCAATTCGATGGCTTGGTCCGGGACGTAGGGCAGGCGTTGTACGTTGACGCGGCCGGCGCCCCGCTCCATGCGAGCGAATGGATATGGGGAGAGTAGTTTTGCTTTTGTGGCAGCGGCGATCCGGCCCGCGGCTCGAAGGCCGTCGCCGTAGAGGCCGTCGCCGGTAATCATTAGTGCGGTGGGCAGCCCCGAGCGAAGCATCGCGGCGGCGCGTTCGATATTTGCGCTTGGAGGAAGAGCAGCTTTCTCGATTGTTGATTTCGGCGCGACAACGCCGCCATCGCTCCAGGCGACATCCGCGGGCACGACGAGCGTGGAAATATATCCAGGGTGATTCGCAGCGGCGCGAATCGACTCTGCAGCGTCGCGGCCGACGTCGGCTGCTGAACGCGAGGTTCGCAACCAGTGTGAGTACGGGCGCGCGATGCCTTCAATGTCCGAAGTGAGTGGCGCGTCGAACTTCAGGTGATATTCGGGATGCTCGCCGACCAGATTGATCAGCGGCACTTGCGCGCGCTTGGCGTTGTGTAAATTGGCGATGCCATTCGCGAGACCGGGACCGAGATGAACCAACGTGCAAGCGGGGCGGCCCGTGATCCGCGCATAGCCGTCGGCTGCGCCGGTGACGACGCCTTCGAAAAGGCCGAGGACACAACGCATCTCGGAGACGCGGTCGAGCGCAGCGACCAGATGCATTTCCGACGTACCGGGATTGGTGAAGCAGGTATCGACGCCGCCCGCGACGAGCGTTCGAATTAAGGACTCGGCTCCGTTCATGCGGCGCGCTCAGTGGTCAGCATTTTGTACCGGTTGCTTCGGTGAGCTGCCGTGAGATTACGGCTGCCAAATCTTCAGGGTGCGAGGCAATCATTCCGAGGTGATCGCCTGGGACGGTCTCGCAGTCGAAGCGCTGGACGAGATGCGACCACACTGGCGTGGGATTTGCAGGAAAGTCTGTAACGATCTGAGCGCGCACAAAGCGCACAGCGCCGGGATAGTAGCGCGGGTGATATTTCTTCAGCGCTTCTTTTGCAACGTCCGCGGCATGCTCCATCGCGGGCGTAACCAGCTCGGACGGCGACGGCTCGGAATGCGATGAAATCTTTCGGCCCGCGGACATTTGCGCACGAATTTGTGCGGGGCTCAAGAATCGTTGGTCGGGGCGCGCCGCAGCCATTCCTATCGCGACAGCCAGCTTATTGATGGCGAGCCTAGTGGAAAGGCGTAGCCGCTGGAACCACGGAATATATTTGCGAAACGGGTAGCCATCGATCATCGAAAGCAAAGCGACCTTGTCGCCATCCGCGACGAGGCGCTGAGCGATCTCAATGCAAACAAGGCCGCCGAGCGAATAGCCGATCAAGTAGTAGGGGCCGTGCGGCTGGATTTCGCGGATCGCGTCGAGGTGGTACCGCGCCATGGCTTCGATGGTTTCGGAAGGATCTTCGACGCCGTCGATTCCCCGCGCTTGCATTCCGTAGATAGGATTGTCGGTCTTGATGAAAGTGAGCAGGCTGTGGAAGTCGATGACGCTGCCGCCGAGGCCGTGCGCCATGAAGACGGGAGGAGCCGATGCGCTGCCGGCGCGCAACTGGATCAGCGGAGCCAGGCGCGAGGTTGCGGGCCGTTCGAGTTCGTGTGCGAGAGCCGAGATAGTAGGCGCGTTGTAAATCAGGACCGAAGGCAGACGGCGGCCGCAGAACTTTTCGATTTCGAGAAACAGCGTGACGGCGGTGAGGGAGTCACCACCGAGATCGAAGAAATTATCGTCAACGCCGATGGGCGAGCGCTGCAGCACGCGCTCCCAGATTTCGGTGAGCGCCGCAGTGGTGCCGGAAACAGATTGGGCGGTCATCGGCATCGGGCGAGGCGGCGCATGGCGTCAAGAGTGCGCGAAAGCCCAGTAGAGTTCGCGCGCCTTCAGGTAGAGCGGCCCGACCGGAATCGAGCGATCGTCGATTTTTGTGACGGGCGCGACTTTCGAATAATTTCCGGTGGAAAAAATCTCGTCAGCGGCCAGGAAGTCTTGATATTTCAGCGTTTTCTCGACGACTTGGACGCCATTGGCGCGCAGAAGGGCGATGATGCGTTGGCGCGTGATGCCTGGCAAGAACGTGCCGTTGATTGCCGGCGTGTAAACGATCCCGTCCTTCGCCATGAAAACGTTGGAGGTCGCGAGTTCGGCGACGTTGCCGAGCATGTCGAGCACGACGGCGTTGTCAAAACCCTTTTCGTGGACTTCGAACAAGGCACGCGCGTTGTTTGGATACAAGCAGCCAGCTTTCGCATCGACAGGCATCGTTTCGATCGTGGGGCGGCGAAACGAGGAGACTGTGACCGAAAAGCCCGGCGATTTACGCATGGGCGCTTCGTAAATCGAGAGGCACCAGCGCGTCGATTCCGGATCGTGCGCCTGAATCCACGGGCCGTCTTTCTCCGCCCAGTACATCGGCTTGATGTAGAGCGTCGCGTCTTTATCGAATTTGGCGATGCCTTCGTGGGCGAGGCTGATCCACCGCTCGGTGGAGACGACTGGTTTGAGATGAAGCTTTACGGCGGATTCATTTACGCGCGCGCAGTGGAGATCCAGGTCAGGAGCGACGCCCTCGAAATAGCGGGCGCCATCGAAAACCATCGAGCACAGCCACGTAGCATGAGTGCGCGGCCCCATGAGCGGGACGTTGCCCTCGTGCCACTGATCGTCGAAGTACGTCCAAGTCTTGGTGGGGCTCGGTGCGACCGTCAAGCTATCACTCCGTGAATCGCCGCGATCGGCGACTGGAAACGAGCGCGCTTATTTGCTTTTCAGGGCTTCGTCGATCGACTTATTGACGGCGGCTGCAAGGTGCTGCACGAAAGGCTCGACGAGCATGCCGGCCGGATAAACCGGCAGAGTGACGACGTGCTGTCCGCCCTGCGCCAAACGATCCCACTTCGCATCCGGACGATCGAATAATCCGTACTGTTTCATCGGGCGAAAGTCGGTGACGACGCCCGGATAAGGCTTCGGTTGATACTCGACGCAGGCGACGTCGTTTGCTTTCCAGATGCGGCCGAGCGCCAACGATTCCGAACTCTCGCCATTCGACGACTTGCTGAAACGATCGCGGAGCATTCCCTTCCACACCGGGATTCGATTGCGAAGCGCCTGCATTTTCTCGGACATGAACTCGGAACGCCCCTGAGAATCGAGGCGGAAAAAATTCGCGACGTGAAAGCCGAATTTTTCGAGGGCGATCACGCTGCTGGTCCACGGCGTGAGCATGCCGATCTTGCACCAGTTCATGGTGTCGAAGAGGGCGAGCAGCGCGACATTTTGGCCCTGGGCGCGAAGTTGCTGCGCGACTTCATATGCGATCGTGCCACCCATGCAGTAGCCAGCGATCAGGTACGGGCCACTGGGACGAACGCGGCGAATTTCTTTCACGTAGAGCGTGGCCATCTCTTCGATTGTGGTGAGCGGCGGCACGGAACCGTCGAGGCCCTGCGACTGCAATCCGTAGAACGGTTGGTCGTTTCCAAGAAGCTGGGACAGCTCGCGATAGATCAGCACGTTGCCGCCCGCGCCGTGCATGCAGAAAAGCGGAGGGCGAGTGCCGTTGGGCTGAATCGCGACGATCGGAGACCAGCCGGCGGGAGCCGCATCGCGGCGCAGGACTTCAGCCAGCTCTGCAATCGTGGGAGCTTCGAATAGCGTGAAGATCGGAAGCTTTACGTCGAATACTTTTTCAATCTGAACAAATAGGTGCACGGCGAGCGACGAATCGCCGCCCAAATCGAAATAGTTCTGATCCGGGGTGATTTGCTCGACGCCGAGCAGGTCTTGCCAGATGCGGGTGAGCTGGGCTTCGATGCTGCCCGCCGCAGCTGCGGGCTGAGTGGTTGTCGGCACTTGAGTAGGTTGCTCCGCGTTAGGGTTCGTAAGAGCCATCGGGCCTCATTCGAGATTTTCGCCCACCGGCGAAGGCCCGAAGACCGCACAGTCGTGCAATCGATGTTCCAATTTACGCCGCCTGCAACTCGCTGCAAATAGTACTTTTAGCCAATAATTGGCCTAGAATTCCTGACTTCCGTACTATAACCAACGGAAATAGTTTTCCTTCGCGCCCCAAAGCGCGACTGAACGTGGCTTTTATACAACAGTTTGGGCGTGAGCGTATAGCGGTGTGAAGGCCATCGAGCGTCAATGCAGGATTCGATATACCCACGAGATGACGAGCCTAAGGACTTGCCTGCCCGTCACGATGAGCCAAGAAAATCGTCCGATCGAATCTTGGGCCGAAGCTTTCCACATGCTGGACATGATGGCGCGGCGGTCGGCATTGGTTAACTGGATGTTAACTCCACGCGAGGCGATAACTTCGTATGCGCGCCGCTCGACGTATGCAGAGCGAACGTCTTTGCGGAGACAGGCGAGCAGGGAAAGGGGAATGGCATGGCGCACCGTCGCATCCGGCACGAAGACGGGCAATTCGCCTCGACGCATCAGCGTCGCCAGCAACAGGGTGTCTTCCCCGCGGATCGCAATCGGATTGAAGAGATGGCCGTCTTCGGAAACTTTTGAGCGGAGGATGGCGAAGCCGGCTGTATTGAGGTAGCGAATGTGTCCGTCTGGCAGCAGCAAGTGCTCCTGCAGCGCCTGTAGGCGGAGCTGCTCGGCGCGGCCAACAGTATTCGTGCAGTCCCCGACTAGGTGCAGTTGAAAGCAAGTTTGCTTGGGCGACGCCGCCAATTTCGATTCGAGAGCCGCGAGGCAATTGGGGAACATCCGGCAGTCGGCGTCCACGAAAACGAGAACGGCGCCTTTCGTCGCTTGAATGCCTTTATTGCGCGCGTGCGAAATACCGGCGTGATCCTGCCGGATGAACGCGATTGGAAACGACTCGCGCCACCGGAGCACGGACTCCGGCGCAGGCGTGGCGCTTCCGTCGTCCACAAGGACGAGCTCGAAATTGGAATGGCCTTCCTGCAGGCTGAGGGCCTGGAGGCATCCGTCGAGAACCGCCCAATCGTTGTAAACAGCTACAATGATGCTGAAGAGCGGCGAAGATTCGGTTGTACTATCTGGTTTCACCTGATGATTGCTGAAAACTTAACACACTGGCGGCGAATGGCGCGCGAATCTAGAGACTGGCGCGTCGATGAAATCAATGCCCCGCTCCGCATCGCCTGAAATGACGGAATGGATTTTACCTGCGGCGTTCCCTAATTTGGCCGCGAACACGGTGCACATCTGGCGAGCCTCGCTCGAGATCGATCGCGAGACGCTGGGAAAATACGCCCGCGTGCTGAGCGACGAGGAGCGGGCGCGGGCCGAGCGTTTCGTTCACGAGCGCGACCGGGTTTCGTACATCGCTTCGCACGGTTTCCTGCGGGAGTTGCTGGCGCGCTATCTGGACTGCCGGCCAGAAGGGCTTGAATTCGCTGCGGGTGCGCACGGCAAGCCTGCGATTTCTGCGCCGCGTCCGGCACTTGGATTGTCTTTCAATTTGTCGCATGCGCATGGCGTCGGCGTCGCGGCGATCGTTCGCGGCCGTGAGATTGGGGTGGACGTGGAGAAAATCCGGCCGGAGTTTGCCGGGGAAGAAATCGCGGAGCGCTATTTTTCGGCGGCGGAAATTGCGGAGTTGAAGCAGCTTCCGCAGGAACAACGCGCAACGGCATTTTTTCTGTGCTGGACGCGGAAAGAAGCCTACGTGAAAGCGCTGGGAGAAGGTTTACGATTTCCGCTCGACCGGTTCAGCGTTTCGCTCACGCCCGGTGGACCGGTTCAATTACTCGCGGGCGACGCGGGCCGATGGGGCATTCGGTCGTTCGAAGCGCCGACAAGCGCTGGAATGACGCATGTTGGCGCGGTCGTGTGTGAGGGAAAAGATTGGACCGCTAAGCATTTAGAATGGGGAGAATTTGAGCAGCGAGCGGCCTGGGAGAATTAGCGGGCCTAGTAGCCGCGTTTCACGGCGAGATACGGCAATAACGCGATCTCAGCCAAGCTGGGCAGCGGGTCTTCGGCGCTGAAGACGGACTCGACCGAGAAGTCTTTGAGCGATTTTACGTACTCGCCGACGCCGAGACGGCCCGCGAAAATTCCGCCCAAGCTTGTGGGAACGTCCGTCACCATTCGAATCCAACCGACTCCAGACCTGCCTCGAGTTTCCTCGACTGGAATTCCGACTTGATCGGCGTAGAGCAGGTACGCGAAATCGACGCCGGCGGGCCGGCCGAGCGCGTGAAAACCCCACGTGCGCGCGTTCACGTCGAGCAATTTATATTTGCCGTCGCGGTGATCGAGCTTGTATTCCACTTCGGCGAGCCCATAGTAATTGATGGCGCGCAGAAATTTCAGCGTCATTTCTTTGGCGATCGGCAGGTCCAGGCTCGCGACGAAAGTTGCAGCGCGGCCGAATTCAGGAGGATGCTGGCGCCAGCGTTGCGCTTCCATGCTGCCGAGAACGTTGCCGTCCTTCATGAAAACGCAGGAAGAAAATTGGGTGGTGCCATCGCCGGGAACGATTTCCTGAACGAGCACTTCGTTCGTGCCGACGTGGCCGGACGCCTTGAGGAACATTTCCTTCAACTGGTCGCGAGTCTCACAGCGCCAGGCTTTGGCTTTGGTCGCGTAAAAAAAGTCTTCCTTTACGGAAGGCTTGATGGCCAGCGGAAACTCGGCGTCGATCGCGTCGATGTCTTCGATGCTGCGCGGGCACCACGTCTGCGGAATCGGAATATCGAGCTTCTGCGCCATACTGTACGTGTTCCATTTATTCCAAGCCCACTTGGTGATTTCCCAGGGCGGCGTAGGGACGCGGAAAATTTCCGAGAGTGCGTCTCGATGGCGGGCGAAGGCGGCGACGTGTTCATCGCGGGTGGGAAACAAAACCCAGCCCTGGAGATTTTTCCGTTTCCCCAGGTCGATGAGAAAATCGACGGTTTCCTTTTCGTTGCGCAGGTTCGGAGACTCGACGGTGAACGTGGCGTATTTCGAGAAGCGTCCGATGGAATATTCGTCATCGACGATGCAGAGAGGCACGCCGTGGCGGCCGAGGCTGCGGACGATTCCCAAGCCGTGGAAATCGCCGCCGATGATCACGGCGCCGGGCTTGGCGCCCGCCGAGTTCGAGTTTGTGTGGTTGTTTGACATATGAGTGACGCCGATTCCCAAATTTACCTAGCGCGAACCGTTTCGCGAGCCGGACGAGGCCATGTGAAGCGCGAGCCTGCGAGCGGCAAAATCCGTGCCGCAGACAAAAAACATCAAGGGTCCGTATCGCCAAGAGGCCGGCGCGCCAACGAAATGAAGGCCGGGTACGGACGATTCAAAGCCGACTCCGATGCGCGGAAAGCCGTTTACTAGCGTGACTTTCTGGCTCAGCTCGGCCGGGAGAAACGGATAACGCGTGATATCGACTTTGTATCCGGTGCCGAGAACAGCGTGATCGACTTCGCGAGTGCTGCCGTCGTTGAGGCGAAGCTGCAATTTCTCGCCGGCGGGCTTGGCGGACTCGACGTAGTGAGCTGGGGTTACTTTGATATTTTTGAAACGATCGATCAGCCAGCGCGAGCCGGCAGGACGGAGCGCTCGCCTGCGGAACGCGTCTTGCACGCCGCGCGGGAAATATTTCACGGAATCCGGGACGGCGACGATTCTGCTGACGCCGGCCGGGCCGATGTCGAAGCGTGAATAGAAGATATTGGCGAGCGGGCCGAATTTTTGCATCCGCTGGCGCCAACCGAGCCAGTGGATCGCCGGGGCGCGAATGATCACTTCAACGTCTCCACCCGCTTCGTGGATCAGCGCTGCGGATTCGAGCGCGCTCTGCCCTGCGCCGATGACCGCGACGCGCTTGCCTTTGAAGCGGCTCACATTGCTTCCGTACGAGACGTGTGTCGCGAGTTCGGCAGGCAAGCCCTGAAATGCAGCCGGAATCTGAGCGAACGGCGCGATTCCGGCGGCGATCACCACGCGGCGCGCTTGAAATTGCTCGCCGTTGGCAAGAATGAGCCGGAAGCCGTCCGCGCTCGGTTCGATGCGCGTAACTTTTCTGGGATCGATTTCAGGGACGATTTGCTTCTGAAACCAGAGGCCGTAGTCCACAAAGCTTTCGAGAGGAATGGGGATCGGGACTTTTTGGCGTTTGGCGTCGCTGTACGCGTCGAAGGAAAAAGCATTTTTCGGGTCACTCAAATTCGAGGCCGGCCACGGCGAACGGAGCAACATGCCCTCCGGCATGTGCGACTTCCAAAAATCCATGGGCTCGCCAAAGACGTGAACGTCCAGGCCCTTTATGTTCCGCAAATGCGCGCTTACCGACAGGCCATAAGGCCCCGCTCCAAGAACCGCAACATCACAAGCCATCAGCGCTCCTCCCCGGTTTCGGCCGCGCGCAATGCGAGATGATTGCGATTGAGATCATAGACTTCGTTAAGAAGCGTCATCGTTAGCGAACCAGACCCGGATCTAATTTAGAAGGGATATCGGCCGGCTGCGCCGTCTCCCTTTCCGATTTCTGCAGCCACATCAACACAGGAAATAAAATTCCAAGCGCAATGAGGAAAAAGACGAACCCGCCTTGCTGATGCAATTTTCCGGTGAGAAAGCCAGGATCGACGTGAATGCTGAGCAGCGTCAAGGTGGCGATGCGGATTCCGTTCTTAAGGATCGAAACAATCAAACTCAGCGCGACGAAGAAAGCCATTTTCCATGCCGAACGCAGATACAAGTGCGCGGCGAGCAGGCAGGTGATAAAGAGTGCGATGCTGGAGCGAATGCTGCTGCACTCCTTCGCGACTTCGATGGTTACACCAGGCACCGAGAGGAAAAAGCCGTCACGCAGAACCGGGGTGCCAACCAATTGAAAAATGAGGTACGTCAGCTCCGTCGAGCCTGCTTGCAGCCAGTAGATCACCCGATCCACAACGAAGACCGGCAGCGGAACCATCAGCAAAAGAAACAGCAGCGAAAAAGACGCCGAATGCGCAGCGGCAATTCCATAGCAAAAGATAAAACCGCCGGCCCACAGGATCACAATCGCGAGAGTGCGAAGTGAGAGAGAGACATCACCAGCCGTTTGAGAAAACGCCCGGCCGCCGAACCAGTAAATCAAAACGCCGATCCCGATTAACGCGATTCCCGACGCGGCTCCGGTGCGGGTGACGGCAAAAATTCTGCGGCGCTCGGTGAACAGCAGAAACGCAACAATGAATGGAACGAGGACAACGTGCGAAGCGTAGTCTTCATCCAGTGAAAAGCGGACCAACGCGCTCAGCGCGCCGTGAAAGACGAGGCACGAAACCACCAGGAACGCGATGAACCATGCGTGCCGGGAGGAGTCTTGCTTGAGCGTGAGCGCGGCAGAGGTGGACATTCAGACACAGTCTTGTGGACTCTAAGGTTGTACGCTTCCCATACTGCCGGGTTTTTCAGCTTTTCGTATCCGATTTCGCAACTTCATATCTCAATTGGCCATTATCGAGAACGGCAAACGCCACTTGCGCGCGCTCGCTATGGGGGCCCTCGACCGTCCAATTGCCATCTTTTTGAACAAGTTGCATCTGGTTGCGGGCGCGCCACCACACATCGACCTCGCCGGGCAACGCCATCCAGAGTTTTTCGCGCTCGATGGTCTCCTGGAGGTAGGCGAGCAGCGATTCATAGACCTTGCGCGGGCGCGAATCGATCAGGTAATCCGGATGCGTGATGAAACTGATGAGCCCGTACCGCTTTTGAAGCAAAGCGATCTGCATCTTCCACAGGCCGATCGAGTAGTCGTTCAAGATCTGAAAGAGCGAATAATCCTGGCAAGTGGTGAGGGGAATTTCGAGAATCTTTCCCGCGAAATAGGGGAAGACGGTACAACAGCCGCCGCGCTGAGGCTCGAGGTGTGCGACGTTGGGCATGGACATGTCGTACGAAAACTCGTACGCGCCATACCAATCCAGGTTGCGGTACATGACGCCGGCGCGGAATCCGGTGGCACCGAACTTTTTCGCGTACTGATTGATTTTCTTCGCCCTTCCCAAAAATAGCTGGTGCTCTTGATAGAGCTGACCGTCGTGATTCAGATCGTGGATGTTGAATTCAAAACCATTTTCACGAATGTTGCGGACGTATTCGTCGGGCACGTCGTAGCGTTTCTCGGGGATCACTTGGAACGACGAACGGATTTTGTACGACGAGTCGATGCGCATCAGCTCGGGCGTGAAGTCGCGACCGAGCGCGGTCTCCACGTCGTGAGTCATAATGACGGCGTTTGGAGCGCCATTGGGCCAAAACCACACGAACGGCACGCGGCGCACACCTTTCGCTTCCATCCACAGCCGCAACAATTCCTCGTGAACCGTATCAACGGTGAAATCCAATGGCCAATTGGGAAACGGAAGCTTGCGCCATCCCCCGAGGTAAACCTTCTGCAGATGCTTGCGAACGGCGACGGGCAGCATTTCGCGGATGGCGTAGTAGGACTTGCGGACGATCGGAAGATCCACCATGCGGCCGCCGTTCGCGCCATTTTTCTTCACGTAGCGTTCGAGGCGAAGATTGTCAACGATTTGCGCCGGGTCAAAGGGCAAGCGGATTTCGCAGGGATTAACCTGAGTGGATTTCGAGGCATCGCTGAGTGCGACATTTTCAACGCTTTCTGAGACACCACAGGCGGACTGCCCGAAGCAGGTCGCGTTCGGTCCGAACCGAAAGAATCCACTTTCGCCGGAGCTGGGTTGGACGGAAAGACTGACCGTCGTGTCGCCGGGAAGACGATAGTAGTCAGTGAGCAGTGACATCATGTGTATGTGCCGGCCTCTTTTACACAGCGCGAAATCTACCTCAATCCCTGACCCTGTTTCAAACTTCCAGAGCGCAACCGAACGAAGACGGAAACGCTAACCAATATGGCGGTACACAAGCCTTCCCGACATCACCAGCAGCGGCTGGGGCATGCGGGAAAACAATTTCTTTGCCATTTTTAGTTTCCAGCTTTCGTTCATTTCAGACGCGACTGCCGCTGGAAATCTCCAATACGACAATCGCTTGTAATCCGAGACCCAGTTGTTCTTAAACGTGAGCAAACCGGCGTTGTCGTAGTCCGTGCGGCCCAGATCGAATTGAGTCGCCCCGGTATTTTTCGCGGCCGAGATGGCGCGCCACAGAAGCCACGGCGTGGCGCCGAATTGCTTGAACGCAAAATCCGAGCAGCCGTATTTGTAGTAACTAATTTCCCGGAATCGCAACGAAAGGATCGCTGCAATCGGCGTGGAATCCTTGTACGCCGCGCGAATTTCGAGTGCGCCGCCTTGTGTTTGAAGCAGATTTTCGAACCAGGCGTACGGAGGTGGAGGCAGATGGTGCCTTCCGCGCGTCATGATGAAGAGCTTGTAGAATTCCCTGAGGAGTTCCTTTGAATTGCCGCACTTTTCCACCAGGCCCGCCTGCTCCGCGCGCTTGATCCTGCGCTGCACCGAATCCTTGGCGAAACTGCGGAAGAGATCCTCGAGCGACGGAGTGAGATCAAGCACGTGATGGAAATACTCACCGACGGGATTCAAGCCCAGTTCGGCGCCAGCCTCACCAAACTGCGGATCGGTGGGGCGAATCTCCATATATCGCCATTCACGGGAGTGAATGTCGTCTTGCGTGCGGCGCAACAAGGTTTTCAATTCCTCCGTTGAATCACAAAGCGGCTCGCAATGATCCGAAAACGGCAACGAAACCAGCCGGCGTCCCGTGAGCCAGCTGTTTACGCGACAGAACAACAGTCCGTTTCTCAACTCCGAAGAGTCAGGAGACGTAGTAAAAACGACCGGCGTATACCCATACGTAAGCTTCAGCGCCTGCAGCCATGCCCGCTGATGAAATATCGACGCCCTAAGATGACGAGAGATGAACTCGTCCCATCGGGGATCCGATAACGGATCTAATGTATGAACGGCCGGTGCGGGCATCCGATTCTGGTATGGACGCGAAAACGACGTCCGCGGTTTCGCTTATAAATTGAAGTCTGAGCATATGTGCCCGGACCGAGCCTTAACTGCATAAGTACGCCCACAAAAACCTTACTAGGACCTCTTCTCGAACGCTCGCTCGTACGCTGCGAGTAAATTCTTTTCCGAGTACTTCCACGCGAGCTCAGTCTCGACACGCTTGCGGCCGGACTCACCCATTCGCTTCCGCTCTTCGGGATGATCCATTAGCCACAAAATATTTTTCGCGAAATCGGGAATTTGATTTTGGGTGTCGCTGTACAGTGCGGCGTCGCCCGCGCTGTACCTTCCCTCTTTTAGGTCGAATTGAACGATGGGCTTCGATAGCGCCATGTACTCCATGATCTTGATCATGGTCGAGATGTCGTTCATCTCGCACGGCTTGTCGGGATTTACGCATACGTCGGCGGTGGAGAGGACCTCGAGCAAGTCGGCGTCGGAAACGCGGCCGGTGAAGTTCACCGTGTCCTGAAGATTCTTGTCGATCACCATCTGGCGGAGCGCCGGCAATCCGGGACCTCCGCCGACGCAAGTGAAGTGAATGTCGTTCCGGCCCGAATTTTTGATGTAGAGGGCGACGTCGAGGAGAATGTCCAAACCCTCTTGAATACTCATGGTTCCCACGTAGCCCACCAAAAATGGCTTGCCGTGCTTCAGCGCGGGGTTTGGCGGCACCGGCTTGAACGTGTCCAGATTCGGTCCGTTGCGGACGACGAATACGTCTTCAGGCGCGAGGCCTCCGCGGGTGACGGCGAGGCCTTTGTAGCTTTCGTTGGTGGCCATCAACACGTCGCTGAAGCGGTAGGTCAGCTTCTCGAGGAAGACCTGGATCTTGTAGAACGTGTTTTTCTTTTCGTATTTCGAGAGGTACAGCTCGGGGCAGGTATCGTGGTGGTCGAAAATGTATTTAACCCCGAAAAGTTTGAACGGCAACGCGACCAGGAAAATGTCATCCGGCGGATTGCAGCCTTGGAGCACATGAAAACCACGACGGAAGAAGATCCACAACGAATAAATAAATTCAAAAAACAGAGCGCAGCCGTATTCGAATAGATAGCCGAAGGGCGAGTTCCCTTCCGCGGCGCTCGGATGCCTGTAGATATGAACTCCCTCGAGTAGCTCGTAGGGTTCCGAGCAGCCCTTGGTGCGCGGGCAGATCACGGTGACGTCGTAGCCGTTGGTCTGCAACGAGGTGGCCTCTTTCCACACGCGCGTGTCGAACGGGACCGCCATATTCTCAACAATGATGAGGACTTTTTTTTTCACGAGGTAAAAATCTCGATTGATAGAAATTTGGAGGCGTAGCCCAGCGCAGCGGGCGGCTTCACTGAATTTAAGGACGGGCCGGATTCGAATTGCGAGCGTGTGTGCAATTCAGCGCAAGTCGTTCTCACCAGCAAATCCCGTCGTACTTGCCAGCTTCGCTTCTGCGATTCGTAATGCGCACAAAATCCACGAGGTGCTGGCCCGGCTGCAGACGGTCGATGATGCCTTCAAATTCCGGATCCTTGTTGCCGATCACGACGGTCTGCGCGTGGCTAAGTACCGCGTCGATTCCATTCACCATGAGCCGGGAGATGTGCGGAATGCGATTCAAAATGAAATCGCGGTTCGCGCCCACCAAGCTGGCCATCTTAACGTTGCGGTCGAAAATCCGGAGATCGTAGCCTTTGCCGATTAAGTGCTCGATGACCTCGATCATCGGACTTTCGCGCAAATCGTCGGTCCCCGCTTTAAAGCTGAATCCAAGAATACCAACTTTCCGGTGGCCTTTGTCGGTGATCAGCCGCAGCCCAGCCGCGACCTGCCGTTCGTTGCTGGGGAGAATGGCGGTCATGATCGGCAGGCTCAAGTCACGTGATTTTGCAGCGTACGATAAGGCTCTGAGGTCTTTGGGCAAGCAGGAGCCGCCGAAAGCGAAGCCCGGCATCAAGTACGCCGGCGAGATGTTGAGCTTTTTGTCTTCGCAGAAAATCTTCATCACTTTGTGCGAATCGATCGAAAGAGCTTTGCAGAGATTGCCGATTTCGTTGGCGAAGCCGATTTTCAAGGCGTGCCAGCTGTTGTCCACGTACTTCACCATTTCGGCGGTTTCGACGTCGGTGCGAATGAAAGGAGCGTCGAGTTTTGAGTAGAGCGTCGCGAGCGCATCGCCGCTTTCGCGGTCCACTTCGCCAATCACGGTTTTCGGCGGAGCGTTGAAATCTTTCACAGCCGAACCTTCGCGCAAGAACTCGGGGTTATTGCAGACGCCGAAATCCACGCCGGCCTTTTTCCCGGAATACTCTTCGAGGGTGGGAATCACGATTCCCTTCATGGTGCCGGGAAGAATCGTGCTGCGGATGACGACCGTGTGACGCGCGGATTTATTTTTGAGAGCAGCGCCAATCAATTCGCAGACGCGGCGGATATGCGTCAGATCCAGATTACCGTTGGCCTGGCTCGGAGTTCCGACGCAAACGAAGGAAAGCTCGGTTTGCTTGATGGCTTCGTCTTGATCAGTAGTGGCGCGCAAGCGGCCGGATTTCACGGTCGCCGCGATGATTTCAGCGATGTCCACTTCGATGATCGGAGACTGGCCGGAATTGATCAGGTCCACTTTGGTGCGAACCGGATCGACGCCGACGACCTCATGACCATCGTTGGCGAGGCAACCCGCGGAAACGGTGCCAACGTAACCCAAACCAAAAATGCTTATCTTCAACGCGAACTCCTCGCCGGCCCGCCGGCAGTGAGCAGATTGTATTTATTGCAGCCGTGCTGCGATCTTGTTACGCGGCGTCAGTTGCCGCCGCGATCGCTCTTCAATGCTTTCTCACAAACAGAAAAAAGATCTCCGGCCGAAAGCGCATGTGCCACCGGAACGCGGTTCACCGCCGAGGAATTCTCTCGAGCGTCGATTGCCGTTGAACCGAACAACACAGGTTTGCAACCCGCCGCAAACGCCGCCTCCACGTCCGAGGCTGAATCACCGATGAAGATGGAGTGCTCGAGATCGATATCAAACTCGCGCGCCGCGCGAACCAGCATGCCCGGCTGGGGCTTTCTGCAATCGCAGTTTTCGTCTGCGCGATGTGTGCAGTAGAAAGCCGCCGTAAGCGAAACTCCGCCGGCGAGCAATTCCTTCTGCATCCGGCGCGTGATTTCTTCCAGTTTCGCCGCGTCGAGCAGTCCCTTTCCCACGGCGGCCTGGTTGGAAATTAAGATCATGGGCAGATTGAGGCTCGATAGTTGCTTCAGTGCCGCCTGGATTCCGGGAACAAACTCAAACTGCGACCAATCCAGCACGTAGTCCCCGGGACGCCGAACGTTGATTACTCCATCCCGATCGAGAAAGATTGCGGGACCACGGCCGCTCGAGGCTTTCTTCGAAAAAACGATCTCCAGCATCACCGATTCGAATCCCAGCCGGCTCGCAGCGTTAAAACATCACCTCTTCGACGATTTCGCAAATCAAATGTCCCGTAAGGACATGGCACTCTTGGATTCGAGGGGTTTCGTCGGAAGGAATGCAAATCGCAGACTTCGCAATACCCTTCATCTTTCCGCCGGACTTCCCCGTCAGCGCCACGGAGTAAATCGATTTCGCATTCGCGACTTCGAGCGCCTTGATCACGTTTGGCGAATTTCCGCTCGTCGAGATACCGACCAGAACGTCTCCCGCCTTGCCGAGAGCCTCGAGCGGACGGGCAAAGGAGATCTCAAAGCCGTAGTCGTTTCCGATTGCAGTGAGTGAAGATGAATTGACGCTCAACGCGATCGATGGGAGCGGCCTTCTTTCCTTCAGGAAGCGGCCCGTAAATTCAGCGGCGAGATGCTGAGCGTCCGCCGCGCTGCCCCCATTTCCTGCCCAAAATATCGTTCCGCCATTTTCGAGCGACTTCACCATCTGCAGCGCGACCTGCATCACCAATTCCTGAAACTTTTCGTCCTTGCGCAGGGCTTCCTTGGCGTCGATGCTGCGCCCGATGCGGTCCAAGATCAGGCTGCGCAACGACTCGGAGTTGTGCTTCGGCTTCACAGTTTTCCACCTTCAGAAGTCATTTATTCTATTTCTAACAGTGCCAGTTCCGTACAAGGGCCTACCGTATATGCTCCTAGACTCGTCGTCTATTTGCAGGGCCAATTTTCCCCGGATGTGACGAACTAGTTCCGAGGCACGCGATTCAGCAGCAAACAAAGGCTTCGGAAGAGCTGCGCGGAAGCCCAGCGGTGCATCGGCGTGTTGTCCCAGCCGAAATGAAGCTGACGGCTGCGGAACGAACCGTCGGGCTTCTGCCAGCGGGTGAGGATTTCATTCACCACCACGGACAAGTCCTGATCGAGCTTCGGAAAGCGCCCTCGAAGGAGCACAGCCAGGTTGATGCACTCCGCGTAGTCGTAGAGCTCGCGCTTATAGACCGTCAGGCGAGGAGCGCGAGAGAACGGCTTGGGGATGCCCTGATCGTCGAACAGATTCTTGGTGTAGTAGGCGACGCCGCGGTCGAGCGCCTGGGTGCAGCCGGCATGGCCCGTGAGCGCTTCGATTTTCGTGAGCGCCTTCATCACGAAGCAGGTATGAAAATGATCGACGAAATCTCGCTTGCCGTCGGTGGCGTAATACCACGAGCCGTCTGGATTTTGAGCTTCGAGGACGAAATTCAGATTCCGCTCCGCGACTTTCCAGTATTTTTCGTCGGAGAAATCGACGGACGCGCACGTTAGCAGGAATGCGCGGTACGCGTTTGCATTCACGACGCCCACCGAATGCTCCGGGAACGGTGAATAGGTGCATCCGGAGGCCTTCTCGGACGTTTTGAAATCCTGGTAGTCGAGCAGAGCGTGTTGCGCGGTGGAATACATGATGTCGCGCCACTTCGGATTCTGGTCGTACTGATAGACTTCGCGAAACGCCTCGTACACGTACGGAACGGTGGTGATGAGCGGCGTGCCGGCCCAGATGGTGCCGCGAACGGTCTCCCAGTTGAACGGATAGCCCCAGCAATAGTTTTCGTATTTGGGGCATCGCGTCTCGATCAACACGTCCAGGAAATGGATCGCGCGCTTGTGATATTCCTCGGACTGCGTCGTTTTCGCGAGTAGCCCGAAACCCATCGCGTAATGCGCGTCGGCAATCGGAAATCGCTGAGGTTTCCAGAATATCCGCCGCGCCGACGGAACAAACGCTTCGGAAAAAACCATCGGAGAAACTGCGATCGTCCCGAGCAAGGGGCTTTTGTAGTAGAGCCTTTTTGCGGCGCGCTCCAGATCGCTTGAGTAGTAGCTCTGGAAGTCGTAGGAAACTTCCCCATAACCCTCGAGCCACTTGATGTAACGAAGGACGCTCTTCTGCACGTCGTCCGTGGGGAGCGATGTCGTTTGGAGCGATCCGTTAGGAGGAGCCACTGTCTGTGCCACTGTGTTCATCAAAATCCCTCGATGCTTGCCACTGCAAACGTCACAACTCGAATCTGCATCTGCTTCGCACAGGTTGCTAACCCGCCGTGCTCAGCTGCCGGCAAAATTAAGCGCGCTGCGCCGATGCGGTCTGGTGCGAAGTGCTAAGCTCGGTTTTCCACCAATCCAGCATGTCGCGCAGCGTCTCGGCGAGCCGGATGCGAGGCTCCCACGCGCAGCGGCTGCGGAACTTCGAATTGTCTCCGGTGGTGACGGGTTCGTCGCACGCGCGCATCAGTTCGGGCTGCTGCTCAAGCTTGAAGCTGGTGGTCATTTGAGCCCGGATCATCTCGATTATTTCTTGCACCGAATAAACATCGTCGCCGCCGAGGTTATAGACTTCACCCAATTCGCAGCGGGCTGGCGCCGACCACAGCGCGTGAACCAGATCGCGCACGTCAACGATCGAACGCCGGCTGGTGAGATTGCCAACGGGCATCGACGCAGGACGAATTCCCATCTCGATTTCGACGGCTCGCCGGGCGAGGTCGGAGCAAACTTCGTTGTGTTTTCCCGGTCCCGTCGTTTTGAAAATCCGGACTCTGATCGCGGGCATCGCGTAGTTTGCGAAGTATTGGGCCGCGAGCATGTCCTGCGCGACTTTACTCACTCCGTATGGATGCAACGGATTCAGCGGATGGTCTTCCCGGACGGGCGAGTGACGCTCATCGACGAACCCGTATTGCGCGCTCGAGCACGCCACTACGACGACGGTTTCAATTCCGGTGGTGCGGACCGACTCGAATAAATTCACGGTTCCGTTCACGTTGATGTCGATGGTTTCGCGCGGCTGTGCCAGAGAAACAACCGGATGACTCTGAGCGGCCATGTGGAAGATCCGTTGTGGCCGGAACTTCGAGATTAGCTCCGTAAGCCGCTGCGAATTCCGGACGTCGCAGACTTCGAATTCATCGACGGCTGTTCCTCGCTGTGGTGCGACGACGTCGATCCCCAGAACACGCGAGCCGGCGTCAATGCAGTGCTTCGTCAGAAAGCCGCCGATGAAACCCGCGCCGCCGGTGATCATCGTCCTCATGCGCGCGAACCTTTTTCCACCGTAGAGTCGTCTGGCTCGACAATTGCCAACGTCGATTGCGCTTTGGCGTACCGGTCGGGCGTGCCGATGTCCACGCACGCGCCCGAATAATGGAAAGTCCGAATATTTCTGTGTTCGGCGAGCAGTCGCGGAAACAATTCTTCTTCAAGCGAGACGCGCTGGTTGGGCGGCATCTCGTAAAGAAGTTTTGTGTTCACCGCGTAGATTCCTGCGTTCACGAACTGTGTGCCGGTGGCGGAGAGCTTTTCCTTGAATCCCAGCACTCTACCGTCGCCGTCCGTCGCGACAAGGCCGACGTCCACGCGCCCATCATTGGGAACGACGACAACCGAAAGATCGGCCCCCGATTTCTGGTGCGCTTCCACAAAACGGGCCAAATCGACGCCGGTGTAGCTATCGCCGTTCATGATCAGCACGGCGTCGGATTTCACCAAATCCGCTGCGTTGCGAAGCGCGCCGCCCGTACCCAGAGGCGTGGTCTCGATCGAGTATTCGATCGAAATGTCCCGCGCGTGGCTTTCGAAGTAAGCGCGAATCAACTCCCGCTGAAAACCGACAGCCAAGATGACATGTTTGAATCCGTGGCGCCGCAGCTGGCTGATTAATATTTCGAGAAACGGCCGGTCGCCGATCGTCGCCAGCGACTTCGGCGCTTCGCCGGTGACGCTTCTGAGGCGCGTTCCTGCGCCGCCGCAAAGAACGATAGCGTCAGTCACGCTGGGCATAGATCTCGCTTCGGTCCGAGGCCAGAGACTTGTCGTACGCAATTTCCGGCTCGTACACCGCGACCTCGCTGCCTCGGCTGGAAAACGCGAAGGGGATACAAAGCAGATTTTTCAAACGCGTGCGAACCGCTTGTTTGCGCTCGGGCGGAACGTAAAAAAGCATAAAACCGCCGCCGCCGGCGCCCAGAAGCTTGCCGCCCAACGCGCCAGCGCTTGTTCCGGCTTCGTAAATTTCATCGATGTTGGAATTCGAGATTTTCTCAGTGAGCGACCGCTTCAGCTGCCAGCCTTCATGCAACAATTTGCCGAATTCATCGAGCGAACGATTCTGATTCGTGACGATGTCTTCAGCCTCGTCCACCATTTGAAGCATTTGGAGCAATTCTTTCTGCCGGTTCGGTGTGGCTTTCACTTGTGCGGTGGCGATTTCAGACGCCGTGCGGGCGAATCCCGTGAAGTAAAGCTGCAGATGCTGCTCCAGATCCGCGAACCGGTTGGGTGCGGCGAGAATGCGCTTCACCTCGATTGAATCGTTGGTGTGGAAATTGATGCGATTGAATCCGCCGTGCGCGCAGCTGGCCTGATCTTGCGCACCAACCGTTTCCTGCAGCAGATCCCGCTCGACGTGAATTGCTTCGGCGGTGAGGGCTTGTTTGTCGCGCATCTGGTTCTTTAGCGCGTAAAGACCCTGAAGAAGGCCAACCGTGAACGCGGAGCTTGTGCCCAGGCCCGTGCGCGCGGGCAAATCGGCAACGTGATGGATTTCCACGCCGTCTGTAATTCCCATGTGCTGCAGGCAAGCGCGCACAGACGGATGCTGAATTTGGTTGTTGCTGTTGACGTTTTCAACTTTCGAATACGAAATCCGGCTGTGGTATTCGAAAAACGGCGGCAAATAGCGGCTCGTGATGTAGCAAGACTTATCGATCGACGTGGAAAGCACGGAGCCACCATGCTCGCGGTACCAGACGGGATAGTCGGTGCCGCCGCCAAAAAACGAGATTCGAAGTGGGGTGCGCGTGACGATCATGAAGTCTCCAAAATGAGCCGATCCGTGATTCTAGTATCTCAAATCCAGGGTTCCCGGTTGTGCGACGACGCGGGGATGAGGACCAAAGGGCTTATAACGAATCGGTACCTGACATTTGTGAGTAGGCCGCCGTCATCAACTCGGCTGCCGATTCCCATGAGTGGACTCGGTGGGCGTAGTCCTTAATATCCTGGCGGCGGTTGCCGAGATTTTTGTACAAGGCGCTGGAGAAGTAAGTTTCGAGTGTGCCGGCCATGTCAGCCGGGTCTTCTGGCTTGCAAACGAATCCGGTCTCGCCGTCGATGATTTCTTCCCGGAACGATCCCACATCTGTAGCCACGACGGGCAGGCCAAAATTGTAGGCGAGGAACAGAACGCCGCTTTGGAAGATGTCTTTGTAGGGCAGCACGAGAACGTCGCCGCCCTTGAGATAGAGTTCCATCTGATCGTCGGGGATGAATCCAAATTTCAGAAGGACTTGTTCGGGGCTGAAGTCGCGAGCGACGATGGTCCGGATTTCGTCGAGATACGCCTCGCTACCTTTGTGCGGCTCGCCGGCGATCACGAGTCGATAGGTCGGATCTTTTTTTGCGAGGAGCCGAAAAGCAGCGAGCAACAGTTCGATTCCTTTGTACGGCTTGATTCTTCCGAGGAAGAGCAGCGTTTTGTCGCCTTCTTTGAGACCCAACCGCGATTTGGCACCGGCGGGCGTGAGTTTTGTGTTGGGAAAAGAGTCGTTCACGGGATGACGCATCACGGTGACGGCATTTTCCTCGATGCCAAAATCTTGAATGAGTTCGTCCTTCATTTTTTGCGTGTGTACGAAAATGTGGTCGGAAAGGCGATATTGAACTTTGAGCGTGACGCGGTTGAACAGCGTGTCCTGGCGATCGCGCTTGGCCTGATTGACGTTGTGGGCTGTTAGCGCGACCTTCTTGCCGAGAAGCTTGTAGTACAGCATCGAGAGAGTGCGATCGATGTACTCGAGTTTGTAGTTCCAGAGGATGTGATACGTCTTAGGCCTGGAACGCAGCGCGTAACGGTAAAGGCGCGCGTAGTAGCGCAGCAATTGCGACAGCTTCGCGGAAAATTTATCGGCATCGTTCTGGCGGCCGCGGAAATTCAGGAAGCGCAGATTCGGAGTGACGTGCAGCTCAGGGCTGTCCTCCTCGTCGCTGCCGATCATGTCCACCGCGACGCCCTTCCCGACAAGGCCCAGCACCAAGCCGAGCGCGTACGGCCGGTCTTTGCAGCCGGTGAGGACGGCGACGTCTGGCGCTTGGCTTTTGATTGCGTTCGTCACTGAGGCTGGTATTCCTCGATAGGCGCCGGAACATTAATTAATTAGGCGCAAATAACGTTCGTGCACACTGCCAAGTGTGCGAGCCAACGTAGCCCACACTTCTTCCGGAACTGCCTTCGGCTCAACATTTTCCGGGATGCTCAAGAGTAGCATCCTTTCGATGAACGCCAAAAACCGGAGCGTTGGAGCAGTATTTACAGCTGTTCGAATACTGGCCCTTAGAACAGGCGACCTGTCGCTTCCGCAGGGGCAAACTATCGGCAACGACCCCGAACATTCGCGAATAACGGACCAAGGGGACCCGGGGTCTTAACCCGGCGCCTTCCAGGAGTCTTTGGGATGAAGAAATTCTTGCTGATTTTCTGCCTACTCGCTTCGCCGTGTTTTGGCCAAGCGTGGTCCGGAGTACTCTCGCCTGCGCGAGCCACGGACTGGACCCAAGCGGGCCTTCCTGGGGACGTACCGCCGGACGCGTCATGGACGCAGGCCGGAGCGACAATTTCTCCGTGCGGATCTAGCGGCTCCCCGGTCTCGCCTTCCACTTGTGGCATTACGTCGGCGCTCGCTAGCTGTGGAACGAATCACTATGTGCTTCTGGGCAAAGGCGATTTTTATCTCTCGAGCAGCATCACATTGGTAAGCAACTGCGTCCTTCGAGGCAGCGGCTCGAATCAAACCCGCCTCCATGCGGTGAACAGCGGAAATTACGAGTGCAATGGGCAGTGGGGTCTCGTCTGCATTATCGGCAGCAACACTTACGGCAACGGAAATTGTGGCGTGTGGCCGTGTCCAGTTGGAACGAGTCTGGGCGGCATCGCGCACACCGCGAATGTGACCGGTGGCCTGACTCAAGGCTCGACCTCGATTACGGTCGATAGCGCGACGGGCGTGGTTGCCGGCGTGACGCCGATCGTGATCGACGAGTGCGATATCGGATTCGGAGGGAACACCAGCAATTTTGCATGCGGCGCGCCGTCGAGCGGAAACGCCGGAGCGGTTACTGCCGTCACGATCGGTGCAGGCGGATCGGGATACGCTGTCGGCGATAAGGGCACCATTCCTGCAGTCGGTCCAGATTTCGGAATGTACTTCGGTTCCAACACCGCGACTTATCAAGTGACGTCTGTAAGCGGCGGCGCGGTGACCGGCCTGTCGATCGCGAACGGCGGATTTGGTTACACCTACACGCAATCCGGAAGCCCGGAAGAAGCCAAGACGACCAGTGGGAGCGGGTCTGGCTTGAGCCTGAACATCACTGCCGTCGGTGCATACGACACTGGCTCCATCATGAATTGCGCCGTCGCGATGATTTGCACGGGACAGTCGCCGTCCAACACTTCCCTCCCCGCCCGCTCGCAAGAAGAGGTGGTGATTGCCACGGCCGTCAGCGGAAGCGGCCCCTACACCCTCACTTTGAATCGCGCCATCGCTCACAACAATTGGGCTGCGTCGCAGGGCCCGAAGGCTTGGTGGGGCGGGGCGACGATTACGAACACCGGCGTTGAGGATATGGAACTCGACCAATCGGCATACACCGGAAATTGCGGCCACGGTGGCTGCATGAACGCTGTCGGTGTAAACAGCGCTGTGCGCTGGTGGATTGTGGGAGTTTCCAGCAATGTCGCGAATTACTTTCACGTAAACGCGTGGTACACGAGCAACGGGCTGATTAGAGACAGCTACTTTTACGAGACGGCGAACAAGGGCATCGAGAGCTATGGGATCGGTTGTTCGTCGAGCTGCGGCGCCTTGCTTCTGGAAAATAACATCATCCAAGGAATCGTTGACCCGGTCGTCCCGAACGGAACGTGTACAAGTTGCGTCTTCGCCTACAATTTCGAGCTAAATCAGGACAATGCGGACACCGCAGTAATGTTTGCAAGTAATGCGATGCATACCTCGTCCACGGATTACATCCTGGAGGAAGGTAACGTGGGGTCGGGCGTGAATCTCGATGCAACGCACGGGCCGCATTTTTTAAATACCTTCTTCCGTAACTACTTCACTGGATATGAAGCCAACGAAGGTGTGATGCCGTATCAGTCCACGCTGCCGATCATCATCGACGCGTACTCTCGGTTCAACAATCTGATCGGAAACGTGTTGGGCACCTCCGGCTATCACATTACCTACAAGTGCGCTCCGACCTCGGCGTTGCAGAAAGACTGCACCGGCTACAATCAGTACGTTACGAACGCCATTTATTCGATCGGCTGGTCACACAGCGATCAGTTGGACTACGACTACAATCCACCGACGCCGAACGACGTCTTAGTCTCGCCGTCCACAATGATCTGGGGTAACTACGATACGGTGAGCGAAGCCTCAGTGTGGAACGGTTCCGAAGTGCCGACGAGCGACGCCCACTTTCCGAATCCTGTTCCCTCCAGCCACAATCTGCCGGCGTCGTTTTACGATGGAGTGACGTCCGCGCACCCGAATTGCGGAACGGGGCTGGCATTCTGGAAAAACCCGACGACGGGCACATGCCCACAGTACCCTTCGATCGGTCCTGACGTTTCGAGCGGCGATATCGGTTCTTGCACCAGCGGCACTTACAAGTGGTCGAGAGCCCTTGCGAGTTCGCAATGCGCCGGCGGATCGTTTACGGCCGGTAGTTCTACGAACGGCGGCTACGGCAACTCCAATCCAGCGATGCGCTGCTACCTCAGTTATATGAACGGAACGCCGGATGGCACAGGCGCCTTCAACTCTAATTTCAGCGCGTCAGCCTGCTATGCGTCAGACGGCGGGACTTCCGGCGGCGGTGGCGGTTCACAGGCGCCGAAGGCTCCATCCGATCTGACCGTGATTGTGAATTAACGCTTCCCGTTTCGCTGATCGTCAAATTCGGCTGATTGCACGGAACTGCCGCGACTTGGCCGGAACGCGCTAAACTGAGCTTTGCCAGCTTCTTGCACCAAGTCCCAAGCAAATGAGCTTCATGTCCACTCGGCTATGAGCGCAGTTCAATAAGCAGCTGTTCGAATACTGTTCCTTGGTACAGTGGATTCGCTTGAGGGCTCGGCGCAGTATTGATTTGTAGATGCAGCGACTCGGTCAATCCAAAATTGAAGAGGCACCGGTGAATAAGGTCAATATTAACAGCAGGTTGGAAGGGCGACGCGCTTCGGTCTTCGTCCGGAATCTAAACCCCATGAAGACATTCGCTCTCTTGATTCTGCTACCGTTAGCCATCGCGGTGAGTGCGCCCCGCAGCTTTGCTCAGTCGTGCACCTCAGCGACGTGCACGGCAGCGAGCCCCTCTGAGTCTGACTTTCTGGCCGCGCTTCCGTCATCGTCAAACAAGAACGCAACCGTGGTGGTGACGATTCCCTCCGGCACTGCGTCTTGGACTAGCCAAATCAACTACTCAGTTCCGTCGTCGGTGACGAACCTAACGATCCAAGGCGCAACGACTGTGAATTGCTCAGGCACGGCAGGCGCGGCTGGTTACACCTGCACCGCCTCCGATAGCACGGTGATCGAGGACGCCTACGCTAGCAACAACCCGCCGCTCGTAATCACATTGGGTGGAGCAAGCACCCATTTTCGTATGACGGGCTTGACCTTCCAGGGCGGCAATATTGGGAGTTCGTCGTACAACAAGTACAACTGCATCGTAAATTTTAGCGGTGGGTCGCAGAACTTTCGGTTCGATCATTCGCACTTCAACAACGACACGTACACTCCGGCCGCTTCGTCCTCAATGGTTCGCATCGGCGGCTCCATTGAGGGCGTAATGGACCACAACGTTGTTGACCTCGGAAACAACTCGTCAGACGCCAACGGCTTCCAGACCTTCAACGACATTGGAGATTCAATCGGCAACGGAGACGGCGCTTTCGTGAACCCAACGGGTTGGGGGACAAGCGCGTTTCTGTTCATGGAGAACAATCAGTTCAACGGTGGATATCCGAATGACTGCACTGTAGCCGGACGCTTCGTCATGCGCTACAACACCTTCAACGGCGCAAGCACCACTGTTCAGACTCACGCTACGAAGTCGGATGCTGGCTCGATTCGCGGTTGCCGAGGATACGAGTACTATCACAACTACATCCAGAATCCTTACGCTGAAGGCGACGCCGCTGGCGGGTCCAAGGGTGGTCCGACCCTGTTTTGGGGCAACACCATGGCACCTAATGCCTACTATCGTTACTGGGCAGGAAGCACCGACCGCGAAACGAACTCTCAAACCGAAACGGCTACTCCGAACGGCTGGGGCTATTGCGGTACCGCGGTAAACAGCAATGGCGTAGGCTCGGCGTGGGACGGAAACGCAAACGGTTCGACCGGTTATCCATGCCTGGATGGACTTGGCCGCGGTCAAACACCGCAAGCGCTCAACGGCAAGAATCTTCCGAGCCGACTGAATTCTTCGACCAACACGATTGCGTGGCCGCATCAACTTCTCGAGCCGGTGTACATGTGGGGTAACTCATTCGGCTCGGCTACGCTTGCGATCCGCGATTCCGGCACGACGCAGAACGTGGACATTTTCGTCGATAACGCAAACTTCAATGGAACGAGCGGAACCGGTAATGGTCCCCTAGCGAATCGGCCGTCCTCATGCACCGCGGGCCAAGGCGGCACTTATTACACCAGCCCGACTGGATCCTACGGCGTGGGATATTTCGCTACAGATGCGAACAGTGGACAAGGCGAACTCTACGTCTGCACAGCTACGAACACGTGGACTGCGATTTATCAACCGTATACCTATCCGCACCCGCTGATTTCTGGCACGAGCTCCAGCGGCAACCCTCCGAACGCTCCGAGCGGCCTTTCGGCGACCGTGCAGTAAGCGATCGCCCGTTGCGCCAGCCTTCGTAAAGACCTGCTAGGGACAATCTCTACCAACGCTCTACGACCGCGTTGCCCAGGCAAGACCTTTATGTAGATGTAGGTTGTAGCCTTCCTGTATCAACCTACGTTTCGCAGTCTCGAGCATCGCCCAGCCACCTTCGATGTCGTGATACTCGAAAACGATATTCCGGATGCGACTGAAGATTTCGGAAGTCATTCCCTCGAGAATCGCATACTCTGCACCCTCAACGTCCATCTTCAACAGATCGACGCCTTCGATGTGGTGCTCCCCAAGAAGCTGGCCGAGGGAGACGCCGGGGACTGCCGTTGTCGCTTCGCTTCCGGAATGTGCGGAGACCATGCTCTGATACTCGTCAGGGGCGTCAATATCCATCATGACGCTCTCTCCGTTCGCCGTGACTGCTTTGTTCACCGGCACGATCCGATCCTCGTAGTGATTGGTCGAAATATTCTTGAGCAGCAACGCCCAATTCCGAGGCGCTGGCTCGCAAACGATCACTCTACGCGCGTTGAGGCGTTTCACTGCGTACAAGGCAAAATCACCGATGAACCCGCCCACGTCTATAACGACTGGATTCGGGGAAAGCGCTAGTTTGCGGCCGTAACAATCATCGAGGAAAATCTCGGCGATCGTCATCGCATCGCCGTAGTTCGGCCTAATTAAGATTCGCAGGCCGTCTTTCGCGCGAAGCTCGAGCGGTTCGGTAACGCCGTGCGCGCGAAGGGCGTATCTGAATTGGTCGGCATTCAGAAAGTACCTTTCCGCTCCTCGCGAAACTCGACGAGCATGGTATTCCTCGCGCGCGGCACAGTAGATTCGTCGTGATAGACCAGTGGATGTAAGAACTTTTCGGAGAGTGTTGTTCATTGTGGGTCCTTAGCGCACGAAGATTTCAACCGGAGCCCAATAACGTATGAACAACGCGGCGAAACATTACAAACAACTTTCCAACGTTCCCGCATGTCAGCGGCCTTCCATCAAACAGCAGCAATCACGTCGAACTCGATTCTTTCGAATATAGCAGCTTCGGAGGGGGTAGATCCGGTTTGGGTCCGCGACGAACCGCCCATTGCAACACACTCGTCGTCGCCTGTGCTTTTGCGTCCCATGTTAAGCGTTCTTGCACGTAAGCCATACCTTGCCGCCGTAATCGCTGCAGCAGATTTCTATCATTCGCCAGTACAGTTAGGACTTTGTCGATTTGCGCTACGATGTCGTTTTCGTTGGTGAGAGGTACTTTATACCCAACTTCAGAATTTACAATGTCTCCTGGTCCACCAAAATCCGCCACTACAGGTACTGCCCCGGTCGCGAGAGCTTCAAAAACGATTCCCGCTCCGTTATCGCGCAACGACGGGAACACCAACACATCGGCTGCCCTCAACCGCTTGAGCACCTCTTCATGGCTAACCCAACCGCACATTGTGACTTCGTTCTCAATTCCGAGTGAGGCGATGAGCTGCTCGATGTCCTTTCGCTCTGGTCCGTCTCCCACCACCGTAAAGTGAGCTACGCCACTTCGCAAAAGCGGAGCAGCGGCGCGAAGGGCGAGATTACAGGCCTTTCTCGGTACCAACCCTCCCACAAAAATCAATTCGAGCTTGTCGCCGGCCTGCGGCGTACGGGTGTCAGCTGCGCACTGAGATGCCGCCATGCCAGGCTCTGGAACGAAAAACACCTTGTCAGAATATTTAGAAAATTCGAAACAAACTTGGGACGAGGCACCGATAATCGCTGTCGCGTGCCGGTATGTGGAGCCGCCAAACGGTAGATATTGATAGGCGTTCCGGAGCCCTGATATCCATTCCTTTTGTTTTTCGAGCTGCTCGAAGCCGGCTGGCCACGGCAAGCCACCATTGAGTGGGCCAAGGACGAAAGGTATAGGGCTTTTTCGCAGAAACGAAGAGAATAGACTCGGAAGGCTCGGCGTCATGGGCAGTACGCGCAGAACAACGTCCCACTCCCCCGCAAGAATGCGCTTTCGAAGCTGCCACCAGGCTTTCCACTCAAAAGCCAGAGAGAACGGGTAGCCAAAAGCCGTGAGCACCTGGGTGTCGTAGTTGTATTTGAAGATTCGGCGAAGACTCCACTCATAAATACGCTCGAGCCACGGCATGTGAACTACTTCAAGCGAGTGGAATGGCGCTCTTGCCGCACGCACATGTTCTTCGACGGGAGATCCAATCACCAGACTCACATCGTGAAGCTTCGCAAGCGCTGCGGCGTGACAATAAGTAACGAACGGAATGCTCACGCGTTCCGGATCAGCATCTGGCGCCAAGAGCAACACGCGCAGGCGGCTCACGATATGCCCTTCTCATTCAGTCGCATTTCATCCTGAGATTTCATGGGAATGTTTAGGCATCGACGGCTGCCGAGATCTTCACCTCGCGCGGCCGCGCTGGAAGCAAGTCATGCAACAACCCGATCGTGTCAGTGATTGGCGTCAGGCCGCGGTGAAACACCACAACGGCAAGCGCGTAGAGCGTGAAAAAAAGTAACGAATCGGCTGCCATCCTTATAAACGCGTCTTGTGCGCCCGATCCAGCGGCAAAAGCCGGCGCAATCTTCAGAATCAAAGCTGCTCCCAGCCCCGCCACGATCGAGGCAGCAAAGAATTTCCAGATTGTCGCGAATATCGGCCCCATGCCCAGGCCGATGGGTTGGCCGGCGTACCAAAACCCGGGAAACATCAGAAGAAAGTAGGAGACCGTCCAAGCGAGCGCGATTCCGGAAGGTCCCCAGTGCAACGCAACCAGGAAGAGACTCGCGGTGCACGCAAACTCCAGCAAGCCCCAACGAAACCACCGCTCCGGCCGGCCGATGGAAAGATGGACCCAGCCGTGCGTGTTATAAAGCAACATCACGCCGATTCCCGGGCCGAATAGCGCGAATATTTTTCCGGCCTCTTCCCAGCCAGGTCCGAGGAGGAACCGGAACAGGTCCCGTCCCACGAGCGCGAAGTCTGCTCCGACCCCCATGCCGACCAGAGCCAGCACAGATACGGCACGCAGAAAATAGCGCTGGAATTGTTCACGGTTTCCGTTGACGCGGCTCAGCGTGCTCACGACCACGGCGGAAAGCGGCGCGAGCAGTTGGTTCTCAGGCAGAACGAAGAGATCGTAGGCCTTCTTGTAGAACCCGAGCGACTGAGCGCCGAACCGCCAGCCGACGAGAAGATTGTCGGTGTTGCGAGTGGAATAGCTAAAAGCGAAATGCGAATAGACGCTCGCGACGAATTTCAAGCCGGAGCCTGTGCCCGGAACCGACTGTGGACGGCCCGGCACCCACCGGCACATCATCCACGCGCCGGCCGCAACCACTACCGTTTGCGCGATGATTCCCCAAACCAATGCCCAGTAGTGCCATCCTGCGACGGCCAACGCGATAGAGGTGATCACCAGCGCAACTTGGCCAGCAAAATTGATGATAGCGGTAGTCCTGAATTGCAGCGCTCGCTGCAAAAGCCCCATGTGGATCCAGCCGATGCAGCCGATTCCGATGCTCAACGACATCAGCGCAGCTACAGGAGCAACCGTCGGGTCGTGATAGAAACGAGCCAGCAGCGGCCCGAGCGCGGCAAACACCAGAGTCAGAAGCGCTCCGATCCCAATCTCAATCCAAAACAAATTGCTCGCGAGCGAATCCGTCAGGTCTTCGCGTTGCATGATCAATTCGGTGAATCCGTTCATGCCAAAACTGCGGAACAAGAGACCGAACGTCGTGACCATGGTCACGATACCGAAGTCGGCTGGCGTGAGCAGCCGGGCTAAGACAACCACAGAACCTATCTGGACGATGAAATTGCTCGCCTGACCAGCGATGGCCATGCCGGCGCCGCGAACTGCGCTCCGCCTCAACCCTTCGCCAGTGGCGATGGGGTGAAACGAGCCGTCAGGCTGGAAGGGTATCAATTACGATCCTGTTGGTTCGGCTAACTTGGAACGAACGCTTTTCCACGCGAACTGCGCGCAGAGGAATTTTTTGCGGGGCGGGTTTGGGATTGCCGCCGCCGGGCGACGTCAACTGGGAAGAGTTGTCGCGAATAAGGCCCGCGACAATACCGCCCGAACCAATCACACCCATCAATAGTTCGATCCACGATGGCGTCAAAATTCGAAAGCCAACTTCGGCCACGCTGTAAAATGTACCCGTTGCAATCATCGCGAGCATCAAGCTGGCGACAGTAGGGTTGTACTGAAACGCTTTACTGGCATAGCGGTAACCACTGATCAGAATCAGCGCAACCAGAAACACTCCGATCAGACCCAAGTCCAAGTAGATCTCTACATAACCGTTGTGGGCAGAGTTGAGGTTGCTGAGGTCTCGAAACCCCATCTGCGTAAGCCGATAGTTCACTTTAGCCGCGTTCGCGTTCCAGAAGCTCTCAAATCCCGTGCCAACCAACGGGTTTCCCGCCGCGCCAATCGATGCCGTCCAAATGTCCGTGCGTCCGCTTAATCCGCCACCACGGCCTAGTGATTCCGAGACCGCCGAACCGCCTCCAAATAGAAGACCGAGTCCCCCGGCGAGAACAACGCCCAGAGAGAGAGCGAGCACCCGGCGCGGACTCTTCTTGATGAAATCGAAACTCGTCACGATCATCACGCCGGCGCCCAAGATAAAGCAGATGACCGAGGTTGCAGAATGCGCCATCTGCAGCAGCGCAATGCCAAAGGCCAGTAGCGTAATCTGCGCAACGAGACGCCGGCCTCGATTCGGTTCGTCTTTGTGATTCAGGAGCCATCGCACATTCCAAAGCACGCCGATCGAGATAACGAATACGGTGAGTCCGAGGGAATTTTTGTTCGTTGTCACGCCTACGTTCGATGGCGTTCCGTCGGCGTCATAGCCGCGGCCAATGTCGGTGTAACGGATCATGAATACGGAAAAGGGAAATAGGATGAATCCGACGCGCGAATAAAACCGACGGAGCGCGGCGATCGGTTGACCGTCCGTCAAAATTACAAGCACCATGACGAGATCGCCGACGGCTTTGGTCCAACGTTTGAAGGCGGGCTCGTGGAACGGCGACCACAGAACGCTAAGCAGGCAGTACAGAAAATAAACGACGATCGGGCCGCTCAGTGCGAGATATGCGCTCGTAATCTTTCTGCGGTAGAGCAATATCGCGATGCCGACGCACAGGAGCGCCGCGAAAATTGCCGCGTCCAGAGGACTGCCTTCCAGCGTTGCGTCGAGAACGCTCGCGGACCTCGCATCCAGACCAAACCAGGATGAGACTGGTCTGGAGCCCGCGATCCAAACCCACGTGACGGGCACCCACAGTGCTATTGAGGTGCGGACGGAACTATCGCGATCGAGGAAAAATAGGCCGGCGACCCCGACGCTGACGATTAGGAAGGCTATGATCGAAATCATTTTCTGGTGGTACTGTCCCGCCGAGCGCTGTTCGCGTCATGTAAATCGTTGAAAATCGGCGCGTGCAGTTGCTTACTGCAGCTTGCCTTCGGCGACCAGGCGGCGAATTACTTGGTTCGCGCCGAATTGGTTGAGGTGATTATCGTCGTCCATCATCGGAATTTTGTGCGAAGCATCGGCGTATTCGGCGCAACCGTTAACACCGCAGATTTCCTGATACAGCGAGATGTAGCGCACGTGCCACACGTCGTTCGCCATGCGCTGCATTTGGGCGTCGAGTGCGGCGTTGGCGGGCAGGCGATGCTTGCTCGCGAAATCCGGTTTGTTCCACGCAAGCGAATACGCCAAAAGCCGGGGCAGTGGGCCATCATATTCAGGAATTGGACCAAACACTGTGACGGGAATGTTGCGTTCCTTCGCCCAAGCAATCGTTTTTGTGAGTTCGGGTAGTTCCTTGTCTGTCCACCGTCCGGCCATGAAGAGGCCCTGAACTGGATGTGACGGCAGATATTTCTCAAATATAAAAGCCGTCATTTTGACGCAGTCAGGATGGCTTTCCGATTCGAGAAGCGGCGGACAGTTGAACGTGCTGGCTTGCATTACGTTTGCATTGGGAAGCCCGGACGCGAGCGCGGACCACAACATTGCGGAATGGCTGTCGCCGACGAGCAAATAATTTGGCTTCTTGCCGCTGTCGTCCTGGCGCAAACAAAGATCGTAATTGTATTTGTCGAAATGATATTCGGACGTGATGAAACAGCCCGTGCGAACGATTTCTTCGCTGTCGTGATGGACGGAGGCGACTTCGAGCGCGTCAGCCGGGAAACGGCTCGCGAAGCCCTTCGCGAAAACGGTCCAGGAGGAAAACCCGATCAGGACCGCGATGACCGCGCTCGCGAGAGCAAACAACGGCCGCCCGCTCAGACGTAACGGACCACTGCGGAATGGCCGTTCGACGAAACGCCACGAAAGAATTCCAAGCACCATCGAAAGTACGACCTCGACGATCATGTCGAGACGATGCCCGGCCAACATACCCGCGATGCGCGCTGATGGGATCGCGCTCGCGCTCACCAAAACGCCCATCTGCTGCAGCACGATGACGGGCCAGTGCCACAAATACAACGAATAGGAAATCAGTCCGACGAACACTACGGGACGCCACGAAAGAATCTTTCCAACAACGGAAGATCCGCTCTCGCCCGCGCCAATAATCAGCGCCGACCCAACGCAAGGTGCCAACGCGCTCAGCCCCGGAAACAGAGTTTGTTCCGTGAAGAAAATCACGGAATACGCGATGAGCCCCATGCCTGCGAGCGTCGCGAGGTTGCGCTGCCACGCTTGTTTCAAGCTCGGGAACGTTCCCAGAGAAATGAGCGTCCCCAGCAACAGCTCCCAGGCACGCGTGTAAGGCATGTAGAAGGCGGTCGTTCTGTCTTGCGACACTACGAGGGCGCTGGCGATCAGAGAGGCGCCAAACAGAACGATCACCGATAGACGCAGGCGCGTGGGGAAGAACTTCCGAACCAGCAAAAGGAAAATCGGAAACAAAATGTAAAACTGCTCTTCAACCGCCAGGGACCACGTGTGCAGCAGCGGGTACGAAGTCGGCGAATCGAAATAGCTTGAATGCCGCCAGAAGTAAAAGTTCGATGCGGACAGCGTCGCAGCCAGCATCGACTTGCTGCAGGCCACCAGCTCGTTCGGCAACAAATAGATGACGGCAAACACGCTGAACACGCCGAGGAGCGCAAAAAGCGCCGGGAAAATGCGGCGGATTCGGCGCTCGTAAAAACTGACAATCGAATAGCGCGATTCGGCAATCTCCGTGAACACGATCGAACTGATGAGATAGCCGGAGATTACGAAGAAGACGTCCACGCCAACGAAGCCACCCTGAATTCCGTGCAAACGAATGTGAAATGCGAGAACGCTGAGAACGGCGACGGCTCTGAGGCCATCGATGTCAGCGCGGTACTTGAGGACAGTTCTGCCGGAAAGCGCTTTGCCCATGCCGCCCGCAGGCGCACTGGCAGAGGCTGCGGTGCTGGAAGGATTCGAAGTGGTCACAGGGTTAGGAATTTGATCCGTCGGCATCGAGATTGACCGCGGAGTGGTTTAGGCGAAAACCAGTTTGTACAGGCTGTCCATCGCCCTTACGCGCGCGCGCAATCGATCCACGATTTCCACGCTCAAAATGGTGAGGGCAAACGCGGCCAAGAACGACAAAATCAAGACGCCAATTCCGGGTTCGGTATGTCGGAAAGCGGCGGCCAGAATCTGAAGAATCGCAATTTGAGAGATGTACCCAAACAGTGAGTACTTCCCGAGCAGAATGAATTCGCCCCAAATGCGGCCCGAATCATCGCCGATGATTCCTATCAAATAAATGACCATGAGGCTGAGCGGGACGCCGATTAGTTGCAGGATGAACGGCACGTTCCAGACCGTAATCGCAGCGACGTAGCCCGCGTACGCAAGTGCCAGTAGGAATGGATGCCGGACGGCGTCGTTGATTTTATCGATCGGCAGGAACCCACTCAGCACGCCCAGCATTCCAATCGTGAGTAGGTCGAGATTTGGGCTGTCCATGCCCGTGAATTCAAGCGCAAGAGCAGAGACCAAGAGAAGCGCGCACACGACGTGAAACGAGTACCTGAAAACTCGGTGAGGCAGCATCAGGACGCCCGACAGGATCAACAGGTAGCTGATCGGCAAGAGAATCGAGAACGATACGAGCTTGCCGCCGACGATCGGCACATTGCCGGACACGAAAACGACGAACAGATTCGCGGGATCGAGCAAGCTCTGCGATACGACGCCAGTGCCCAACATGGGAACGATGTAAGTTCGCGCCAGATTCAAGAGCAGGAATATCGCGAGGAGCTTCAGACCTCTCGTGATGAGCCGCTTCGGCAGACGGGGATCCGCGGCTTTGTACTTCGACAGATAGATGTGCGAAACCATGAAGCCGGTGACGAAGATGAAAGAGGGCGTCAGGAATCGCAGGTAGCGGTAGTACTCCCAGTTCGGCCCGATGAAATAATTGATCCAATGATAGAGGATCATGATCAGGACGAGCGCACCCTTGGTGAAATCGAGCGCCGTGATCCGTTGGGCCTTCGGTGAGTTCGCGACTGCGGGCACACCCGCGCCCACTGAGAAGTTTGGGCGCGTTTGGTATTCAGCTTGGGAGGGCATTTTTCGGAAGCAGACCCGGACGCAAATGCAACTCGCGACACTTCGCCGCTAGTTTCTATTGTCCAAGAAGAGACGGTGGAGCAATTCGAGCGAGATGAGGCGGTGGATTTCTGTGGTGTAATTGCGAGTGCCGCGCAAGTGCGCCTTCACGATCTCTTCCACTCGCTTGCGCTCGATGTAAGGGCGCGAGAGCGATCGCTCGCTTAGCAGCATCTCGCGCACGTAATCACTCAACCGGTCGCGGAACCAAAGACGGAAATGGTAGAGCTTGTGGCGCCCGAGCCAGAGCCGTTCGAGGTGAAACGGCTTGAAGAAATAGTCCGCTTGCGCCACCCACTGCGGCATTCCGTAGTCGTATCCGTATTCAGCTTTGAATAAGAATTCGAGCAGCGCGTGCAGCGCAGGATTCTGACCATCGCCGAGCCCGCGATCGGTTCGCAGCGCCGCCAACGCCGGATTTCCTTCGCGAATCAGCCGCACTCGACCTTGTTCGTTCACCGCAACCGGTCCGGGCGATTGGTAGATCGTTCGAACCAGTTCGTTGTCCAGATACGGCGTGCGCACGCCCACCTGGCTCTGCTCGAGTCCAAGCACTCCGTAGTGATGCCACGGCGATTGGCGGAAAGTGATGAACGTGACTGGGTGGCCGCGGCGGCTGTCGTCGTACGTCCGCGTCGCTTGCTGAATTTCCGGCAACAACTCCCGGTTGTAAATTCCCTCGACGGGCTCGACGGCCTTGAACATCACCGCGTGCAGCAGCATTTCGCTGCCGTATGTGCCCACCATGCGGATCGGCGCGATCAATCGCGCCTTTTCGTTCAGGTATAAGTCTGGGGCGCGGGCCGTGTCCACCGTCGCGTCGGTCATGTAAATCGTCCGCTCGGCATAGTGAGCGAACTGCGAAAGAAATTCTTCGCCGGTGGGGATCGTTTCGTGCGTCTGCCCGCAAATCTGCGAGACGCGCCGCGCGAGCTTCACGTCTTCGTTGTCGCGGTACATGCTGCCAAACGTGTAGCACGGCATCGTGCCCGGCGCGGGGTTGTGCCAGGCCATGATGATGCGCGTGTCGAGACCGCCTGTGAGCGAGCAGCCAATTTTCTCCGAGCCCTCGAAGTAGCGCGGCAAATTCCTAACGAACACGTCGCGCAGATGTTCGTAATATTCTTCCGGCTTCAGCGGCTGCAGCTTCTCCCACTCACTGGGTTCGAAGTAGGGAGTCTTCCCTTCCAGCTTGCCACCGCTGAACGTCCATGCCGATCCAGGCGGCATGACGTGAATATCTTTAAACAACGTGCGGTTCTCCAGCACGCAACCGCAAACGATGTATTCGCCGATGCCGCGCTGATCCGCGACGCGCGTTTCGGGACGAACTTTTAGGATCGCCTTTGCTTCCGCCGCGAAATAAAAGCCGTCGTTTGCCTCGTAGTAGTAGAGGCGCGACAGGCCGTAGCGATCGTTGAATACCATCGCCCTTTTGTGTGCGGCATCGGCAACGAATCCGTGAAACCGGCCGTTGAGCTGCTTCGGAAAATCTTGCTCGGCTTCGTAGCGGTGAACCAGGTACGAAGGGCCGTTCGACGGAACGGTGTGGCCGGCAGCCTGAAGCTTTTGAATTTGTCCCGGCTCGGGATATTCCTCGCCCGAAAAAACGAGCGTCACATCGCCGCGCTCATTTCGAACCGGCATTTCCGACGCAAACGCACCTTCGCGACACACCCAGCCGACATAAACGCCGAGCGACGGGTCGCTCCACGTACCGGCAACGTAAAACGATTCGTGCCGCAGCGTCTCGAGCATCTGCTTCAGCTCACGCTCTGCATCCGCCTGCGGACGATTTGTAACGATCCCGACGATCCCTGGCACTCTGAACTCTCCTAGAGTGAATCGGCCTTCAGGTCGAACCGCTTCTGATACCACTTGCTGCGCATCTCGCGAAGTTTTTCTGCAAAGTCCGCGGGCAAGCGGTCCGTCAGCTTGTGATGCAGCTTCATATTGAGCGCCATCGAACCCCACGATGAAAGCGGCACAAAGTACCGAGGAAGATCGACGCGCGTGAACGCGTTGCGTTCCTTGAAGTCGCTGAGGCTGCTCGTCTGCTTTTTGCCATACGCAAATTGCGAATACACCAAATATTGAATTCCGCGATCCGCGCACGAGCGGACGGCTTGCGCGACCAGCGCATTGGTTGGCGCTTTGTCGCGATGCTGGATCATCGAGATGATGTGCATCATCCCCGCCTGCGTTCCCGTGTCGTCCATCGTGAGCTTGATGAACCCGACCAGCTTTTCACCATCGAACGCGCCAATATACTGGCTCGTCTCGATGAACGTGCCGCTCATTTTGTGCACTTGTTCGAGAGTCTTTCCGAAGTGCGGGAACCGCCTTCCCTGCCGGACTGGGACTTCGTTGTAAATTTCCCAAATCCCCTTCGAGAGGTTTTCATCGAACGGAACTTCTCGAATCGTCAGGCCCTTCTTTTCTGCCTGCTTGGCTTTGTTGCGCGCTTTGAATCCGATCTGCTTCATCCACCAGTTGTCGAATGTCGTGATCGGAAGCACGGCCATGTTGTCCATTTCATATGGATACGGATACTTCACTTCGGTTTCCGGCAGCTTCGGCAAGAAAGTAAAAACATCGGCTTTTATTTTTGACGCGCGCAGCGCAGCGATCACGGATTCCGGATCGGGCAGAAACTTATAGTCGTCTGCGTCCATACGCGCCACGCGGCACAGGCGCCCGCCGACAACCAAGTCTCTATTTTCGAATTTCAAACCGGACTTCTGGTAACCCATCGTTCCACACTCGTGAATTAGAATGACTTCTTCGGGCTATCTAAACTTGCGAACTCGACGCTTGGCGGGCCATACGGCAGGAGCGATCGAGGATTTCGCGGTCACGCAATCTAGCTCGTGACCGCCATGGTGGCGTCGTGGGTGCGAAGCCACTGTTCAAACAAGGCCAAGCTGAACAGAATTTTGTGATTGTCCTGCCGGCCGGACTTGTGAAGCTCGAAGAGATGTCGAACTTGCTCGGGACGCAGAAATTGATAGATCTCGGATTGCGGATCGAGCAGGCTGTCCGACATTTTGTTGTCGATCGCATCGCGGAACCAGTCATCGACCACGTTCACGGCGAATCCACGCTTCTTCCGCTTCAAAATCGATTCCGGCAGATAAGTGCCAGACACTTGGCGGTGCAGCCATTTGCGCGTCGTGTTTCGGACTTTGAAGTTGGCCGGCAGACGTTCCACGTATTCGACGATTTCCTTGTCGATGAACGGCACGCGTAGCTCGAGCCCGTGAGCCATCGAGAGCTTGTCGGCGTACATCAGCAGCTCGTCGGGAAGAGTGGAGCGCACCTCCAGAAATTGGAAGCCGCCCAATTCGTCGGTGTGATTCATCAGGCCTGCAAGGTCGGCCCAAGCTTCCTGAATGAAATCACCGGAGTTCGGCGCGAGCATGCCTTCCTGAAAAAGACCTTCAACTTGATCGCCCGGCAAAATCGATAGAACGTTTTGGTACCGGCGCATTCTGTCACCGGTTCCCAGCGAGTAAACTCCGCGCTTCAGAGTTTCGCTTCTTGGCAGCGCATGCACCGCGGACGAGATCGACGAGCGCATCCAGCTCGGCATCTGGCCCCACAGCGCGCCATAGCGCACACCGAGATGACGGCGATAGCCGCCGAATAATTCATCGGGACCTTGGCCCACTAGCGCAACCTTCACGTCTTGCCGTGCGCGCTCACACACAAAGTACATTGGGACGATCGAAGACGCCGCGATCGGCTCTTCCAGCGCTGCGACAATTTTCGGAAGCGCCTCTTCAAAGATCGAACGCGAAATACGGACAGATGTATGTTTTGAACCGAGGATGCGGGCCGTCTCTTCGCCGTCCGCCAGTTCGTCGTCCGCGTAGCTCGAACCATAACCGACCGTGTAAGTCGGCCACGAACTGCCGCTCAGATTCATCAGCGCCAGCAAAAGCGCGGAATCCATACCGCCGCTGAGCAGCAAACCCACCGGCACGTCGCTGATCAGCTGCCGCTTTACCGCCTGTTTGTAAAGCGAAAGCAACTCTTCGCGCGCTTCTTCGATCGGCTTTGCAGGGGAAAACGGCGTCGGCTCGTAGCGATACCAGCGGCTAACGCTCGGCGCGCCGTTCTCGACGACCAGTTTTGTTCCAGGCGCAAGCTTGTGGACGTCCTTCAGAATCGTGAACGGTGACGGTGTGAAGCGATACCGCAGGAACAGATTCAGCGAATTGGGATCGATTTCCGGTTTACCGGGAATCGCGGCGCAAACCGCGCGCATTTCCGAGCCGAAAGAAAGCGTGCCACCTGCGATTCGGTAGTAAATCAGTTTGATGCCGAAAGCGTCGCGCGCGAGGACCAGCCGCTTTTTTCGGACGTCCCAAATTGCGAGGCCGAACATCCCGTTCAGGCGATTGAGAACTTCGTCGCCCCACTGCTTGTAGCCGTGAATGATGACTTCCGTATCGGAATTCGTCCGGAAAACGTAACCGAAGCCCTCGAGTTCGCGCCGAAGTTCATGAAAGTTGTAAATTTCCCCGTTGAATACGACCCAGACGGACTCTTGCTCGTCCGACATAGGCTGGTGGCCGCCCGAAAGGTCGATGATCGAGAGCCGGCGGAATCCAAATCCGAGCGGCCCGTCGAAATAGAAACCTTCGTCGTCGGGGCCGCGATGCGTGATGGACTTCGTCATCGCCTCGACGTCCGAACGTCGTACCAGCGATTGGTTGCCGAAATTAAATTGTCCGCAAATTCCGCACATAAGATTCGATTAGGTCTCTCTGGGCAGCAGCACACGCGAGCTATTCAGAAAGAAGAGTAAATTTATTGATCGGTTTAAACGTCACAACGGATTTCATGATGACGCGCAGCTTGCGCATCTGTTCTTTGCGATGAAACGCCATCAGTTCGTTGGAAACCGGCCGCTTCAGCCTGCGTACGGCCGCCGATCCGTAGCCAGCGCCCAACGCGATGCCGTCCAGAACGTACGGCCGCTTCGACATTCGATAAAACACCCGGAAGAGTTCCCACAACGGGTGCCCGCCGAGGATGTAGTCCTTCTCACCGTAGGAATATGAAGCAGCCAACACGCCGCGCTCCGCCGTTCCGAGCTGTCTGTGATGGAAAAACGATCTCTCGTTGAACGAGCGCGTCTTCCAACCCATCATGCGCGCCGTCGTCACCGCCATCCAGTCGATGCCGCCACCCTTATTCGCGATGTATCCGCCGATTTCTTCAAAGCACTTCCGCCGGAAGATTTGGCACTGGCCGGAAACGTAGAATTGCCCCTCCAGGCTGTCCGTTTCGGAATTGTATCCGTCCGCTTCTTTGAAAACTGTTCCTGCAACTCCAAGGCGCGGTTCGTCGCGAAATTTCGTAAGCAGAAATTCGAAATGATCGGGCTGCAGCGAAACGTCTGAATCGAGGTTTCCGATCACCTCGTATTTCAAATCCTTCACTCGCTCTTGGCCGGCGTTGAACGCTTGAACTTTCGCGGCGAAGTGCCGTTCTTTGCGCGGCGGCCGGTTAACCAGCTCGATCCAATCGTAACGCGCAGCGTATTCTTCAACGATCGCTGCCGTATTGCCGTTCGATCCGTCGTTTACGATCACCCATTTCAGCGGCTTGTAGGTCTGCTGAACGAGTGAGTCGAGCGTATTTTTGATGTACGCCGCTTCGTTGCGCGCCGGCGAGATCAAAACATACGGCGGAAGAGTTTGCTGTGGTTGCATTGCGGTTTTGTCAGTCCGAAGCGTAGCGCTGCCCGGTTCCATTTCTGTTGCGGCAGCGGATTGGTTTTCCTTCAGGGACGATTCCATGGCTCGATTTTCAAACTTCAATAGACGTCAGTCGCAGTGCTGAAAAACTTTCGCGGGGCGGAGGCAGTAATAGTACTGCCATGTTTCGAATGGGCCTCCGCCCGAAATTGCTTTCTGCGAATCGCGGAAATCTACGATTTCGCCTGCGACCGTAACCGGGCCGCTAGTGGGAGGCTCCGACGGCGGAAAATTCCTGAATCGTTTGCACGACTCGGGACTGCGCCGCGGGTTGAAGTTGCGGGAACATGGGGAGCGAAACGATTTCGAGTGCGATTTTTTCGGTGACCGGAAAATCGCCGTTCTTGAAACCGCGCGCTTCGTACGCCTTTTGCAAATGCAGAGGAATCGGATAGTGAATGCCCGTGTCGATCTTCGCTTCGGCGAGATGCTTTTGCAGACCTTCGCGATCGGCGACGCGCACCACGTACAGGTGATACACCGGCCGCGACCATTCGGGCACGTGCGGCGCGACAACGCCGTCAACCTTCGCGAGCAGCCGATCGTATTCAGCGGCAGCAGCCTGGCGCTGCTTAGTCCACTCCGCCAGACGGCGAAGTTTCACGCTCAGCAAGCCCGCTTGTAGCGCGTCGAGGCGGCCGTTGTAGCCCTCGATGTCGTGATAATACTTTTTCGCTTGGCCGTGATCGCGAATCGTCTTCATCCGCTTGGCCAAAGCTTCGTCGTTGGTCGTGATCGCGCCCGCTTCTCCGCACGCGCCAAGATTCTTGCCGGGATAGAAGCTGAACGCTCCGGCATGGCCCATCGAGCCCGCCGTTCTCCAGCGGTTTTCTTTCTTCGAGAAATATTGCGCGCCGTGTGCCTGGCACGCGTCTTCCACCACGATCAGGTTGTAGCGCGCCGCGAGTTCCAGAATCGGATCCATGTCCGCGCACTGGCCGTAGATGTGCACCGGAACAATCGCCGTCACCGGCGCGCGATGTTTGCGGTGCATCAGTTTGCCGCTCTCACGATCCTGATAGCATTCGCGCTCGAGATAGTTCTTCAGCTTCTCCACGTCCATCGAGTAGGTCTTTTCATCGATATCGACGAAGTCCGGTGTCGCGCCCGCCTGGCTGATCGCTTCCGTCGTCGCGATAAACGTGTGGGGCACCGTCACAACGATGTCGCCCTGCTTCACGCCCGCTGCCATCAGCGGGAATCGCACGGCGTCGGTTCCGCTCGCCACGCCCACGCAATACTTCGCGTCGCAGTATTCCGCGAATTCCTTCTCGAAGTTCTCAACCATCGGTCCGCCGACGAAGCCGGCCGTGGTGATCACCTTCTGGAATACAGCGGTTAGCTCCTGCTCGAGTTCTTTGTGAGGCGTGACCAGGTCCAAAAACGGAATCTTCTCATTGTTTGACATTTACGATCCTCTTGTCGTCGGTGACGAAGCGTAGAAATTTAGCGGGATTGCCGGCCACGATTGCGTTCGGCGGAACGTCTTTGGTTACGACGCTGCCCGCTCCCACAATCGCGCCTTCTCCCACCGTTACATTCGCGAGGATCGTGCAACCCGATCCGATCGTCGCGCCCTTCTTGATAAGAGTCTTCTCTACCTTCCAGTCGGCTTCGGTTTGCAGCTGCCCGTCGCCGGTGGTCGAGCGGGGATACGTGTCGTTGATGAACGTGACGCTGTGTCCGATGAACACGGCGTCCTCGATCGTCACGCCCTCGCAGATAAACGTGTGGCTGGAAATCTTGCAGTTGTTGCCGACCCTCGCGTTCTTCTGAATTTCCACGAACGCGCCGATCTTCGTGTCGTCGCCCACCGTACAGCCGTACATGTTGATGAACTTCGACAGCTTTACGTTTTTTGCCGAGCTTAACGTCCGGCGCGATCGCTACGAATTCGTTCATAGCTGGATGATTTTCCCCTTCTCCTGGAGTGAACGGTCCGCCGCTTCCAGCATGCGGACCACGTGAAGTCCCGCAACGCCGTCGTTGAACGGCGTCTTGTTGTTCATCACGCAATCGACGAAGTAAGCCGCTTCCATCTTCAGCGCTTCGACCTGTTCTACGCGCGGCGCCCACATATCGCCGGCGCGGTAGCTCACCAGCAAGTCGTACACGCCGTCGCCGGTCATCTGCACGCCCTTGTCGTAAAGCTTCAGCTTTTCGTCCGCTTCCAGATCGTTCCAAACCAGCATTTTTTTCTCGCCGCCGATCAGCGTGGTACGCACCTTCACCGGCGACAGCCAGTTCACGTTAATGTGGCCGATCATATTATTCGGATAGTACAGCGTCATGAATGCGATGTCGGCCACCGAGTTCAAATGGCGTTCGCCTGTGGCAACAACGGCCGTCGGCTTTTCCTTGATCAAATAATCCATGATCGAAAGGTCGTGCGGCGCCAAGTCCCACAGCACGTTTACGTCATGCTGGAAGAGGCCGAGGTTCACGCGTGTCGAATCGTAGTAATAAAGCTGGCCGAGCGTTCCGTCGTCGATCATCTGTTTCATGCGCTTCACGGCGCCGGTGAAAAGAAACGTGTGATCGACCATGATCTTCAGATTTTTGCGTTCGGCGAGTTCGATCAGCTCCTCCGCCTGCGCGGCGTTCACCGTGAAGGGCTTCTCCACGAAAACGTGCTTGCCGTTTTCGAGCGCCGTCTTCGCAAGATCAAAATGAGTCCACACCGGTGTAACCACGGCGATCGCATCGATGTCCGGCGACGTCAGAATTTCTTTGCTGTCGTTTGTCGTGCGCACGTCGGGGAACGTGTGGCGCACGCGATCCAGCGATTTTGCGCTCTTGTCGCACACCGCAACCACGCGGGAGCGGTCTTGTCCGTGGAAATTGCGGACGATGTTCGGTCCCCAATAGCCATATCCGATCACGCCGATTCGAAGCGTGTTTTCGTTCGATTGCGTTGGCTTGGAAGGCTTAACCGCGGTGTCGATGCTTGGACTTATAGCCATTTTTCTCCACCTTATGAGTTAAATCCTAGGACGAGGAACCGAACAGCCCAGCGGAATTACACACTACGAGTGTTACCGTGAGTCCGCACCGCCCCGAGTGAGGCGGTGCGAATAAATTGCGGGACTACGACCGATCAGTACGCGCCGTCGCCAGAGAACACAGCGCGCGGGGTCTGCAGGAGAATCTTTACGTCGAGCATGGGCGACCAGGTTCGCGAATACTGCAGGTCGAGACGCACCATCTCGTCAAAAGTGGTTTTGCTGCGGCCATGGACTTGCCATAGGCCCGTGATTCCAGGGCGCGATTCCAGCAGCCGCCGGCGGTGCCAGATGTCGTATGCCTCGATCTCGTAAGGGATCGGAGGCCGCGGTCCAACCAGCGACATCTCGCCGCGCAAAACGTTCCAGAACTGGGGGATCTCGTCGAGGCTCGTGCGGCGCATGATCCGTCCGACCCAGGTGACGCGCGGGTCGTTCGTAATCTTGTAAACCACTTTCTCGCCGGTATCGCCCGCCGCGGCAGCTTTGCCCGCGATGAAGTTCTTCACGTACTCTTTGTGAATCGCAGCGTCCGTCGAAACGAACATCGAGCGGAATTTCAAAAATTCGAAGTTAACGCCGTAACGTCCTACGCGCTGCTGACGGAAGAAGACAGGGCCTTTCGAGGTCAGCTTAACCAGCGCCGCGAGCACGAGGAAGATCGGCGAGAGCACCAGCAACGCCGCGCCCGCTCCCACCACGTCCATCACGCGCTTCACCAGCAACGACAGCTTTTTCTTTTCTTCCACTTCGAAGAGGTCCGGGTACAGCTCCTCGTCCACCGCGCGGCGTTCGCCGTTGCCATCCCAACCATCGGGGAACGCGTAGAACGACATCTGAAAACTGCTCAGCTGACTGGACTTGAAAGAGCCCTGCAGTGCGGCGGTGATTTTAGATTCGATGATCTTTACGGCCGCGCCCACTTCGGTCTCGCCGAATTCCGTGAAAATCACTCCGAATACCGAGTTCGCCTCGAACCAGCCGGCAATGTCCGTTTCGCGGATGGCTGCGTTCAATACCACGGCGATCTGGCCGAGCAACGCGTCCGTCTTTTTGGAATTCACGCCTTTCCCGTCGATCAGCATCAGCACCAGGTGCTTGCGGGAACGTTCCGAGCGCTTCCGTTCGCGGCTCAGCATTCGGCGGAAATGATCTTCGGACAGAAAACTTGCCATTACGCTCGAGCCGTTTGAAAACGACGGGGCAGGGCGCCTGGCTTCGGCTGCTTGTTTCGATTTTGCTGTCGATACGTCACTCACGAGAGTCTCTCTTTATCGAGCGCCACTTCGATGATGAAGCATTCGCTTCGGCGCAACTTAGACCTCGACGCTCAGGAGGCGATCGGGTGAATTAATGCTTTCCGACTGCGTATTACGAGGCCGTGCCAGGGCCGTAACAAAGGCGGAATCAATTTCAACCGCTACGGATCGCTGCAACAATGAGACCGATAGCACCAATCGATGACTGCCTTTCACATCGGTAAGAAGCCCTTCCAAGCCAAGCAACGGGCCGGAGTTGATGCGGACCCGGTCGCCAACATTCAAGAACGGGCACGGTTGGTGCTGAATCCCTGAGGCGACCAGCCGCTGAATCGACTGGATTTCCGACTCGTCCACTTCCGCAGGGACATTGTTGAAGCTCACGACCTGAATCACTCCCGGTGTCTTCAGGATCGGAAGCCGGTTATGCGGATCGAACCGGCAAAACAGATAGCCCGGAAACAGCGGCGCGTCGAACTGCTTGACGCGATCCGACCAACGCTTCCGAAGCTTGTAGTAGGGCAAAAACCCTTCAAAACCCTGGCCCATCAACTGGGCGGCCACGCCGGCTTCTTGGCGGGCGCGAACCTGGAGCGCAAACCAGGGAAAAGTGGCCCCGGTCACGCTGGGTTCGACTGTTTCCTCGAATTTGAGTTCAAGAGGCATTTGCGATCGTCTAGAGCCGCTTTCACTTCTCCAAGCTACCGCCATGAGAGCCACAATCGACCCTCGGTAAATATGCTGAATGACTTTGCAAGACGCTTGCCACCGTACTACGTCTTGTTCAACCAGCTAAATCTATGCAGCGAATGGGCTTAAACCTTTCGTCTCCACCCGCTAGTAAGTCCTAGATCCTATCTCACCTGACCTCGGTCAACTTTGCTATCCCGGAAGTGCAATTGTTTTCCTTGCCGTAAATACCAGAAAACAAAGAGTCAAGGTTCAATCTGCACTCGATGTTACTGGGCGCGCTCACCATTTCCCTGGTCGCTTCGGCCGTAACCATAGCCGTACCCGTAGGACGAGTAGTAAGCCCCGTACGCTTGCTCGGGATTCACGGCGTTCAGGACGACTCCGACGACCGTGCGTCCCTGCAGTTCCTGGACGGCGCGCTGTGCCGTCGCCGACGGCGTCACTCCCGCTCGAACCACCATCATCACGCCGTCCACCATGTCCGCCAGAAAGCTCGAATCCGCCACCGGAATCAGCGGCGCCGAATCCAGAATCACCCAATCGAACATCGGTGAAACCCGGTCCAGCAAAGTCTTCAGCCGGCCGTTCGAGAGCAATTCGCTCGGGTTCGCAACTTCCGTCCCACCCGGAATGAAGCAAAGGTTCGATTCCGAATTGAACTGAATGATCTTGGTCTCGTCCGCGTCGCCACGCAGATAATCGGTCAAGCCCGGCGAAGCTGGAGCGCCCAGCGGAACGTGCAGCCGCGAGCATCGTAGATCGGCGTCCATAATCAGCACGCGGCGATCCGGCTGGCGAACGATCGATTGCGCCAGGTTGTTCGTTACAAAGGTCTTGCCTTCGGACGGAATCGAGCTCGTCACCAGCAGCGTCTTCAGCGTCTGCGTGCTGCGAATTTGGTACAGACGCGAGCGCAACGTGCGGAACTGTTCCGCACCGTGCGCGGTCAAATTCGGATTCAGGAACACGTTCACGTTCGGGTCGGGCCGCCAATCCGGATGCGAACACTTCTTGATGAGTTCGTCGAACCGCATAAACCCGCCCGTTGCGGCGGCGACTGGATCGCCGTGAGCGGACGGCGGTTCATACTCTCGATCCTCCGCTGGCGGCGGCGAAAACGTTCCCGGCTCCATATCGAGGATCGGCACATCCGGGATTTGACCCGACGCGCGTTCCTGCTCTGCTTTCTTCAGTGCTTCGTGAATTCGGCTCATGACTTCCTTTCGCCCCTCGGAGACGGTGCGATATTCGCCTCGCGCAAGCGTCCCAAAAGCTCATCTAAATTCTGCAAGAGGGCCTGTGTATCGGTCGAATGGTTCGCGCCATTCGGAATGTTTGAAGGAGCGATCGGTTCGATCTCATCCAGTTGAAATTCGCGAGCGACTTCCTCAACCAGATGAGCCGGAACGGGACGCAGATGGTCCACGTAGGCGTTGATTAAGGCATGCTCGCAAAGCAGGTTTACGACTCTCGGAATGCCGCGTGAATATACGTGCACCGTTTGAATCGCTTCTTTCGAGAAAATCGGCTCGCCGCTGGCTCCAGCGATGCGCAGGCGCTCGGCGATGTAGCCAAACGTTTCTTCGAGAGTCAGCGCCGAGGTCCGGCAGCGAAGCGTAATTCGCTGTCTGAGCTGTCTCAACTGCGGCAGCTTCAGCTTTTCCTCGAGTTCCGGCTGACCGGTCAGTACGATCTGAAGAAGTTTCTCGGTCGAAGTCTCAAGATTCGTCAGAAGCCGGATTTCTTCCAGCACCTGCAGTGAGAGGTTCTGTGCTTCGTCGATAATCAACACCGCTGTTTCACCGGCGCGGTAGCGTTCGAGAAGCCACTGATTCAGCTTCAGCAACACCTGGCTTTTCTGGCGCGTATCGGACGGAATCCCGAAATCCGCCATGATGAAGTCGAAAAGCTGGCTGGTATTCAACTGCGAGTTGAATACGAACGCGGTCTTCACCCGCTGGCCGTGCAGCCAATCGAGCAAGCGGTTGAGCAGCGTCGTCTTACCGGTTCCGACTTCGCCGGTCAGCAAAATGAATCCCTTACGATTTTGAATGCCGTAGGTAAGCCCGGCCAACGCCTCTTGAATCTGTTTCGTGAGAAACAGATACCGCGGGTCCGGGTTCACATTGAAAGGGCTCTCGCGGAGCCCAAAAAATTTCTGGTACATGATCGTTATCAGGCCCTCGCGCCCGCTTCAACGTTCTTAACCGTGGCCGTGCGCCCGATACCCTTCGCCGATGGCGGCTCAATCGCCGGCACCATCGCCAACACAGGCAGCTGCAACACAAATTTCCACGTCGCGTTCGGTCTTGAACGACGTGTCTTTCATTTCCAGCAAGAACGCCAGCGCGAGGCCGAGTCCCAGTCCGCCGCCCAATCCGCCCAGCGCGAAAAGCGAACGGTTCGGGAACGACGGCTTTGCCGGCAAGTTCGCCGGGTCGAGCACGCGGAACTGCTCGCCCTGCTGCTGCTCATGCAGCGCGACCGATCTCACTGCTTCGTCATACTTTTTCTTCGTGTCGTTAAAATTATCGAGCGCCACCTGATAGCCGCGCGAAGCCTCTTTAAACTGCTCTTCGGCCGCCGGGCTGGCTTCAATTCGCGCTTGTTGCGCATTGATTTGCTGCTGGATCCGTTGCTGTTGCTTTTCCTTGTCTGCGAGTTCCTGGTCGAGCGCATGGCCCTGCGCGCGCAGCTGCTGAATTTGCAGCGGTTCCACCGACGGGTGTGTGGTCTTCGCCGTGGTCGCCGCAGTACTCCCGCCTTGCTCGGCGATTTTCTTTTGCAGCGCCGCGATGTCCGCTTTGGTCTTGATCACGTCGGGATAGTCGTCCGTGTATCGCGATTCGAGCGAAAGCAGAGTTTGCTGTAGCGCCGCAAGCTGCTTATCGAGCGTGTCAGGACTCGCGCCGGTGCCCATCTGAGCCGCCTGCAAAGTCGCCAGTTGTGAGGCGAGCATTCCCTCGTTGTACGTTTTTTCCTGCTGCACGTGGCTTAACGCCTGTGTCGAAGCATCCAGCTGAGACGACAACGTGTTGAGCAAGTTGATGCTGTTCTGGGTTTCTTCCGGCATCTCGCCCAAGTGGTGCGCTTTGAAGTCCGCAAGCTTTGCGTCCTGTTCGTCGAGCGCCGCTTGCGCTTCCTTCAATTGTCCCGCGAAGAAAACGATCGTGTCCTTACCCTTGCCGATGATCAACGTGGAACTTTCCTCGATGAACATTGAGGTGATTTCCGCGCACACATTCTGCGCGGTGTGCGGATTATCGAGCGTCACCGTCACGTTGAAGCCGGGCAGCGTCTGCGAGTGCGTTTCCAGCATTGGCAGAATCGGTGAAACCTCGATGTTCTTCTGCAGGCGCGCCACCAGTTCGTCGATCGACACATGGTTCATGTCGTGCGAATAGAGGTTGTACTTCCGGATGATCGGTTCCAGGCGCGACCGGCTCAGAATTTCCTGCTGCATGCTGGCAAGCTGTTGTCCAAGCCCCGCCGTGTCCAGCGGCTTCACGTACGCATCCGAAATCGACGCGCTTTCCACCAGCACGAGCGTCTGCGACTGATACTTCGCCGGCAGCAGCACGGCCACCGCGTAAGCCAAAGGCCCGCCGATAACGGCGAGCGATACGATCAACACCCAGCGCCGGCGAAACATCGCCATGTAGTCGGCCGCTGTTAACTCGCGATGAGCCATTCCATCCTCAATTGCCGTAAACCGGCATGAATAGCGCGATCCCTAAAAAGGAATCGGTTGCTTATGAAAATTAACGCCCACTGAAAATTGGTTGCGCGTGAAATTCTCGGTACACGCTGCTCCCACGCATCCAGCCGTATCGATCGTCTGGCTTTGATACTGCAGCTGGTAATTTGCGAACAAATCCACCGACCGGCCGAGTGTCCGCGTGACGTTCGCGCCGGCGAACCAATAATTGAACGTCTGCGATTCGGCGGCGTTTCCAACTTCGAAGCCGTTGTTTCGTCCGTAGCCGAAGCTCGCGCCGATCGTGGTGGCTCGCGTGATTCGATCGGTGATCGATCCAGTCAGCGTGTCGGTTTCGGCGCCCACCAGTACACCCGATCCGCCTGTGATTCCGTGGTTGTAGCTTCCGGTGATCGTCGCTTTTTTCAGCGAATACATCACCGACGCGTTCACGCTCAAGTACGTCGAAGTCACGGACGAGACGGTGGGAGTGCGCGGCAACCCAGTGATCGGCGTATTCGACGTCACAAATTCTGGGCCCACTCCGATCTGAAATCCGAGTTTGCCGGTGACTCTGCGCGAGTACACGCCTTGCACCGTGCTCGAATTGATCGACTGACCAAGGTTCGAATACCGAATCGCGCTGAACTGGTAGGACAGCGAAATTGTATCGAATCGCGTCAGCTGGTAGTTGTATCCGGCTTGCAGCGTCGTGTTGCCGTAGTTCGCGAGGTCGTTATCGAAATAGTGCAGCAGCGCGTAGCTGCCGACTGCCGTAAACGAAGTGCGCCCCGTAAGCCGGTAATCCCATTCGAGCGCTGTCGAGTCGCTCAAATTTTGTCCACGCGGCACGAGCAACGATTGCCCCGGCGTGTAACCGCCGCCGACGCCGGTGACTCCACCCACGCCCGGAATGCCTGATCCGACCGCGCCCGCAAAGCCGAGCGAACTTTCCGGCAGGTAGCTCAACTGCTGGAAAACCGTGAAAGTCGAACGGTGAAACAAGATCTTGTCTTTGATCGAAAGCGTTTGAATCACGCCGCTATCTACCTGTGCGGCGTTCGTAAACATTCCGCCACCGGTGTAGCTCAGCAGCAGGTCGTTCGATTCAGTCGCCTTGTGGAGATCCACGCCGCCGTAAATCGAAAGCCATCCCGACCAGCCAGGCGTCCCCGTCGAAGTCGTCTCGAAATTCGGATTCGAGTCTGCCGTTCCCGCGATTGAAATCCTCGGCGCCCAATAGTTGTGCGTCATCGCCGGCGAGCCGACTCCCACCGGCTGCACGCCCGTGGGTGAATTCGTGTCGGGTTGGATTGCGTTTTGATCCACGTCCGTTTGGTCGCTTCCCGCTGCTCCAGCCAGCGGCGATTTGATCGCCGGGATCGGTTGCGCCGGATTGTTGTCCGGCGTGTTCGTGTCCGGCGGCGGTGGCTCTTGCTGCTGATCGGGCGGCTGCTGCGCCCGAACAGGCTGCGCGCTCATCCCAAGCGCCACCAGACAAAACACTCCAATGTAAGCGAACGATCGCATTTTTCTTACGGCACCACGATCGTGTCGCCGGCTTTGAGCACGATGTCCTGATCGGTATTCTTTGCTTTCACCACATCCTTGTAATTGAACGGATGCTTGACCTGCTTGCCATTTTCGTTGCGCAGCACGTAGATCTTCGTCTCGCGCGCAAACTGCGTGAATCCGCCCGCGCTCGAAAGCGCCTGCAGCACCGTCATATTCGGCAGCAGCGGAAACGCACCCGGCCGCGTCACTTCACCGAGGATGTACACGCGCTGGCTGTTGATCGTCGTCACGATCACGGTCACTTGCGGATTCGTGACGTACTTCTTCAAGCTTTCGGTGATCTGCGCGGCCAGCTGCCCGGGCGTCAATCCCGCGGCCTGCACGTCGTTCAGCAGTGGAAGCGAAATTTTCCCGTCCGGCCGCACCGGCACCACGCGCGAAATGTCTTGTTCCTTCCAGATGCTCACGTCCAGTACGTCTTGCGCGCCGATCACGTAATTCGCGTCGGTCGTCGCTGCTTTCGGCGCCGGCGTCTCGCTCGCCATCGCGGGGACGGCTGGCTGCGCCGGCTTCTGCGCGCCCGCGTCCTGCGCCATCGAGGGAACCGCGCACGCAATCGTCAAGACAAACAGTGCTGGCAATCGCTTCAACATCTTTTCTCCCCGCAGCGGCTATTCCGCCGCCGAATCTTCGAATCCGATCTGCTTCAACTTATAGAGCAGTGACTTGTAGCTGATCTGCAGCTCCTGCGCCGCGCGCTTCCGGTTCCACCGCGTGTGCTCGAGCGTCTTCAAAATCATTTCGCGTTCCGCCACGCGCGATGCCGCGCGCGCAGCCGCTTTCAGCGAAGACGAAGCAGGCGCCACGGGAGCCTCGACTTGCTCCACCACCGGCTCCGCTTCCAATTCCGCCACGGCGCGTTGTTCATCGCCCAGCGCCACGATCTTTTTCACCACGTTTTCCAGCTCGCGAATGTTCCCGGGCCACGCGTGGTCCATCAGAATTCGCACCGTTCTCGGAGTCAGCTGCGGACGCGGCCGCTCAAATTGCGCGGCGTGTTTCGTCAGGAAAAATTCCACTAGCAGAGGAATGTCTTCGCGGCGCTCGCGAAGCGTCGGCAGCCGCAGGCATACGCCGTTGATCCGGTAGTACAGGTCCGCGCGAAACCGCCCCGCGCGCATTTCTTCGTCTAGATTCCGGCTCGTCGTGGAAACGATTCGCGCCTGCAGCGTTCCGGGTCGCGGATTCGCTTCGCCATCCGGCAGCGCGTAAAGCAAATTCCGCTGGCACGCCGGATCGAGTTCGGTCACTTCGTCAAAAAGGATCGTTCCGTTGGAGGCTCGTCCGTTCGTATGGGCGTCAAGTTCAGAGGCGAATGTCGATGCGTTCAAGGCAGCGCACGTCACCCGCGCGAAAGCGTGTTCCTCCCGGCCAGACAAGCGGTGAAGCTGCTGCGCGTAGATCGCTTTGCCGGTGCCGCTTTCGCCGGAGAATAAAACGGGAATGTTCGTACGGGCGATTTCCGCGATCACAGATTCAAGACTCTGCATCGCCGGACACAGCCCGCTCACGTGCCCCATTTCTTCCCTGACCATCACACTCACGGATGCCCCAGTTTTCATACCTTCTCGGACCTTGGACCCTTCGAGTTTTCCAGTCGCGTCTGCGGGACGCGATAGTACCAACGATTGCGGAGATGGGTTCTGCACGGCCATTGCCACCCGGTTTGGGCACTTTGTGGAAGCCAAGCGGACGCTAAACTCCCTATTTACAGGCACAAACGGTACGCCGCGCGAGCCCGAAAGTACTAGTACGGACGGAGTGTTTCCTAGGAACCTTCCATGAAAGAGAAAAATACTTTCCATTTCTCCCCTTTCAGCGCCGCTTTCGCCTCGGCATGAAGATTTACCCCTGTCAGTCCGCAGAATCCATTTAAATATCTTATTTTCATATGATTACAACAAAACAGACCGAAAAATCTGCCACTTTCCCACGCCAGCCGTCTTCTGACAAGCGGCTCCCCGCAATCACCTGCAAATAAGACACTTACATGGCCGTTCGCAGACCGCGCTTCGCATTGCCTACAACGCTTCACCCCGCCAATCCCTATCCTTCCACCGTCAATTTCCGTGCGATACTCGGCAGTCATTACAGACTGCGAGGTTAAAATGAGTTCGCTCCGACTGCCCCACCTCACGCTCGCCCTGGCCGCGCTCTGCGCATTCGCCGCAGGATGTTCGCGCGATCCCCAGGTGCTGAAGAAAAATCATTTCGATAAAGCCGAGGCCTACGCCCAGCAGGGCAAAATTCGCGAAGCGGAGATCGAATACAAGAGCGCGCTGCAAATCGATTCGCATTACACCGAAGCGCACTACGGACTCGCGAAGCTGCTCATCAAGGAATCGAACTGGAGCCCGGCCTACCAGGAGTTGATGCAGACGGTCACGCTCGATCCCTCAAACGTACCGGCGCAACTGGATCTTGCGAACCTCCTTCTCGCTGCGGGTAAATTCAACGAAGCGCGAGACCGCGCGCAGACCGTGCTGAAGCTTGCACCGGACAACGCGCAGGCGATGATGCTACTCGCGAGCGCAACGTCGGGCCTTGGCGACGCATCCACCGCTCTTGCCGACGCAAGCAAAGCCGTTCAACTCGCGCCCAACGATTCGCAGGGCTTCCTCAATCTCGGCATCATCCAGGAAAAAGGCGGCGACCTGAAAGCCGCGGAGCAGAGCTACCAGAAAGCGGTAGCGCTCGATCCGAAGTCCTTCCAGGCTTTCGTCACATTTGGAAATTTCTATCAGCGGCAGAAGCGTTGGCAGGATGCGCAGAAAATGTACAAGTCCGCGATCGACGCAAGCCCGCAGAACGCGATTCTCTACGCCACTCTCGCAGGCATGTACGTAAATGAAGGCCAAAAAGACCAGGCCGAACAGTTCCTGCGCGAGGCGGCGCAGAAACTTAAAGACAATCCCGTCGGTTACCGCATGCTCGCCGAGTTCTACATCGGCCAGCAACAGTGGGACAAAGCGCTAGCCGAATTGAAATCCCTCTACGCCGCGCATCCGAAGGATCTCACCATCGGAAAAATGTACGCGCAGCTTCTCTATCAACAGGGTCAGACCGACGAAGCCTCAAACGTCACGAACGCGCTGCTGAAACAGGATCCATCCGACACTGGATCGCTCGTGATTCAGGGCCAGATCTTGATGCGGCAGGGTAAGACCAACGACGCAGTTCACGTGCTGGAGCAAGCCACAAAAAATTCACCCCAGAACGCGATGGCGCATTTCCAACTCGGAGCAGCCTATTACCAGAGCCAGAATCTCGGACAAGCCGAAACCGAATGGCGGCGCGCCAACGAGCTTCAGCCACAAATGGTCGAGCCGATCCGTGCTCTCGCGACGCTGGCGATTCGCAAAGGCGATGAGGCCACGCTCGAAGCCAACGGGGGCAAGCTCATGATTCTCCAGCCCCCGCTCTCCGGAAGGCTACATCCTTCACGCGCAAGCGCTGCTGTTGAAGAAAGACACGCGCGGCGCCACCGAAGATGTGAAACGCGCCATTAGCGTCGCGCCAGACAGCCCAATCGGGTACGCACGCATGGGCGACCTGCTCTACGCGCAAAAGGATTACGACGGCGCGAACAAATTTTACGTTCAGGCCTCGCAGAAGGAACCGAACTCGTTCGACGCCCTCAACGGCCAGGTGAACGTCGCGCTCGCAAAAAAGCAGCCGACTCAGGCGCTCAAACTGGTGCAAGACGCGTTGGCGCGCGTGCCCAATAGCGCCGCGCTCTACCTGCTTCTCGGTGAGACCGAGATGCGCAGCCAAGACTCGGCGAAAGCCGAAGCGGCCTATCAAAAATCGCTCGACCTCGATCCTAAGAACACCAACGCCGCGTTGTACCTTGCATCACTTCAAAACGCCCGAGGCTCTGAAGATCAAGCGATCGCCACGTATCAGAAAGCCATTGCCTCCAGTCCCAACGACGCCCGGATTTACGTGGGTCTCGGAGTGGTTTACGAAAAGAAAGGCGACTGGCAGCAGGCGGAAGATCAGTACAAAAGAGCTCTCGGCATTCAACCGGACTACGCCCTGGCCGCGAACAATCTCGCGTATCTCTATCTCGAACACGGCGGCGATTTGAGCGTCGCATCGTCGCTCGCGCAGACCGCGCGCAAAGGCATGCCCGATTCGCCGAACTCAGCCGACACCCTCGGCTGGGCCTACTACAAACAGGGTGTGTACATCGGCGCCATCGACATGTTCCAAAAGGCGATTGCCGAATCGAAAGCTCTCGGCGGCGACAACCCGACCTATCACTACCATCTCGGCCTCGCCTATCAGAAGTCGGGCAAGCTCGACCTCGCCAAAAAAGAACTTGAGCTCGCGCTCAAACTGAATCCGAGCGCTCCGGAAGCCGAGCAGGTGAAGCAAGCGCTCAGCGAAGTCGGCACGGGCAGCTAACGCCACACCGACGCCGGCGCGAACGAAACGGCACGCGTGAACGCGATCGACACTCAATGTTAGAGTGTTGGTCGCGCGGCCCGCGCCTCCATGGAACCGAAAACCAAACAGAAAGCCCTGCGCCTGCTCACCAACGGCATGTACGTTCTCACGTCGCGCAGCGGCGACAAGTACGGCGCAGCCACCGTTACCTGGGTCCCCCAAGCTTCGTTCAAGCCGCCCCTTTTAATGGCCGCGCTGCGCAAAGACGGCAGCGTCTTCCAGTGCCTCGCCGAAAGTAAAACGGCCGTACTCCACGTTCTCGCAAAAGATCAGAAAGATGTCGCTCAAAAATTCTTCGCCGCCACAAAATCCGAGGCCGGCCAGATCAACGGCGAACCCTTCGTCCCCGGCAAAAATTCGGCTCCGGTCCTCACGAATCTTCCCGTGTACATCGAATGCTCCGTCGTGGACGTGAATGACCGCCTCGGCGACCACGCCTTGGTAATTTTCGAAGTTACGCACTGTGCTTTGTCACGGGATATCGACCCGCTCACCGTCACCGATTCGCCCTGGGAATACGGCGGCTAACTCCGTCGGCCCTGAACGAAACCCATTGGCCAACCCGCCTAAGTCTTCTATAATCGGGGTTTGTCAGCACGAGGGGAGCTTCACCAGTCATGTTGAAAAGCATTCAGAACCGCGACCAGCACGGCAACCGCTGGATCAAGATCACCATGGGCGTCTTGCTCGGCATCATTTGCCTCAGCATGCTCACGTATCTGATCCCCGGACTGAACACCGCAGCGCTGAGCAATAGCCCGGACGCCGCAGCCACCGTGGGTGGCGAGGAAATTTCCGTCGCAGACGTCCAGCGACAGCTGAATCTCGCGACGCGCGGCGAGGAAATTCCTGCGCTCATGCGCGGTTTCTATGCCAAGCAGGTTCTGGATCAGTTGGTGTTTCAACACGCGCTCGAACTCGAAGGCAAGCGCCTCGGCCTTTCCGTCACGCCGGAAGAAATGACGCAGCGCATCAAGCAGATCCTGCCCACCGCATGGAACGGCGATATGTGGCTGAAGGACCGCTACCCCACCGAAGTGCAAACCCGCCTGGGCATGAGCGTCGAAGATTTCGAGCGCTTCCTCCGTGACCAGATGTTGCAGGAAAAGTTTCACCAGCTCGTTACCGACGGCATTACCGTCAGCCCCGACGAAGTTCAGCAGGAATTCCGGCGCCGCAACGAGAAAGTTCAGATCAGCTACGTGTGGGTGAGGCCTTCTGACATCGCTTCCTCGATCCAGCCCACTGACGCCGACCTCACCGCCTACTTCAACAAGAACATGTCGAAGTACCAGATCCCCGAGAAGCGTTCGGCTCATTACGCTCTCATCGATCCCGCGAAGCTCGCGCCGTCGGTCCAGGTGAGCGATGCCGACCTGCAGGCCTATTACAACGACCACATCGACGAATACAAAATCGAAAACCGCGTCCACGCCGAGCACATTCTCTTTAAGACCGTCGGAAAGACCGACGCCGAAATCGCCGAAATCCGCCAGCAGGCCGACGACGTTCTGAAGAAGGCCAAGTCCGGCGCGAATTTCGAAGATCTCGCAAAGAAATACTCCGAAGACCCAGGCTCGAAGGTCAAGGGTGGCGACCTCGGTTGGATCGTCGAAGGCCAGACCGTTCCCGAGTTTCAGAAAGTCGCATTCACGCTGGCGCCCGGCACCGTTTCGCCCGACCTCGTCAAAACCGAATACGGCTTTCACATCATCAAGGTTCTTGAACACGAGCAGGCGCGCACCAAGCCTCTCGAAGAAGTTCGTGCGACCATCGCGCCGGCCGTTCTGTTTGCCAAGGTGAATGCTAAGGCTTCCGACACAGCGAACCAGTTGGCTGCGGCGGTTCGCCAGTCGAACCACCAGTCGCTCGACGATCTCGCTAAGAAATTCAATCTCGAGACGGGCGATACGGCAGCCGTTGGTGCCAACGAACCTCTCGGCGCCCTGGGCAACTCGCCTGAACTCAGTTCGTCGCTCTTTATCCTCGGCAAGGGTGAACTAAGCCAGCCCATCCAAACCGAACACGGCTTCGTCATCATCACGCCAAAGGACATCCAAGCCGCCCACCAAGGAACGCTCGTCGAAGTCCGCGAGAAGGTTGTGGCGGACTACCAGCAGGAAAAAGCCGCGGAACTGGCCAAGAGCAAGATCGACGAACTCGCGAAACTCGTTCAGGGTGGCCAGGATTTCTCGAAGGCAGCCAAATCGCTCAACTTGACCGTCGAAACGCCCGCCGCTTTCACGCGTACCGGCGATATTCCCAGCGTTGGCTCGGCGCAACTCGTCGATAACGCGTTCACGCTGCCCGTCGGCCAGACCGCGCCGCCCAAACAAGTCAGCGGCGGCTGGATGCTTTACGACGTTGTCGCTCATGACCAAGCCGATCCTGCGACGCTGATCCTTCAATCCGAGCAGATCAAGCAGCAATTGCTGCAAACCAAGCAAGCCGCTGCCTACGCCGCCTTCCGGACCGCACTCGAAGACCGGCTCAAGAAGGAAGGCAAGCTCAACATCAACTCCGACGTGATGAAGCGCCTCGGCTCCACCAGCTAACACCGAAGTACCTGATAATAGGCATTTTAAACGAGGGCAAGTACTCTCTTGCCCTCGCTCTCCCCCTCCATTAGACTTATTACATCCGCAGAGCCTATCCCGTCGCCAGCGGGATACCCAGTCGAAGGCAGGAGTCTTCCCCGGCTTCAAGCAATTGTCTCGATTGAATGATAAATATCGAGGAGCATTCCCATGCCGACACGGAAATCGAAAAACGGGCTCGCGGTGATGTCAGGTCCCTTGGAACCGGTGCGTTTCTTTGCGCAGCCGGTGGAATTTGGCACCGAATCAAAACTGAGGAAAAAGATGCCCGCTAAAGGCAGTTCGCACGGAAACACCTATGTTTGCGCGATGGAACGGAATCAGAACGGGAAGTACAACATCCGCATTCGCGCCACGTTTGGCAAAGGCGGATGGTCGCTCGGGGCCTACTTTCTGGCCTCATCCTTCAACGCAGCCATGAAGAAGCTCGAGGAATCGCTCCAAATGCTTCAGAAGAGTGAAGAACGGCTTCGTTTCTGGGGTGTGGAGCGTACCGACGATCCGAATCTGGCGGGTGACATCCTGCAGGAATCCGGTCTGTGGCTCGATCGTCGCCGCGAATTTCCGCGCAAAGTGGCTGAACTCTCGATCGCGACGGAACGACCGGTTCCCGCTTCCATGCTGGCTCCGATCCGGCGTGTCCTCGCGGATTCGGTTTCTCAAGAGCGCGTCGCTCAAGCTCTCGCCGGCGACTAAATAGAACTCTCGAAAGCTTCAGGGCGCCGGGGTCCCAGCCCCTCGCCCTCGTATCAAGCAAGCCTCAGCGGGCTACTTCGCGCGAATGATTACCTCTCCCTGCCCGATGATCACTTCGTTGAGCCACACCTTGTACCTGTAAGAACCCGGATTAATCCCCGCCTTCGTTGGCCCACTTAGTAGGCGCACGCCCGGCGGCGCTTGAAACACGTTCGATCCAAATGGCGTCCGCGCCGGGTCGAACTCCATCTTCAAGTTCCCCGCGTTCGAGATCCATTCCACCTGATCGCCCGGATCGATCACGATTGTTTCGGGCATAAATCCCACCAGCACACGCCGCTCAGCCACGCGTTGATTCCTCTCGTTTCAAAAATTTCGATTTTTCAGCCCGAAAACACAAAGCGCCTGCAGCCGCGCAATCGGGCCGCAGGCGCTCGATGTCAACTTAAACGATCGCCTTGACCGCTTCCACGATGTGTTTGGCCGATATGCCGAACTTTTCCACCAGCTCCTCGGGCTTGCCCGAGTGCGGCATGCCGGTCACCGCCAGCATCTTGAATTTCGCCGGCGGCGCGCCCACCAGGTTCAGCGCGGTGATTGACGCTTCGCCCAGTCCGCCTTCCGGCCAGTGATCTTCCACGGTGATCAGCTTTCCGCCCGTCGCGGCGACTTCCGCAGCGATCGCCTTGCCGTCGATCGGCTTGACGCAATAGAGGTCGATCACACGAATGTTCGTGCCGGACGCCTTCAGCTGGGCGGCCGCCTTCAGCGCTTCGTGCAGCGTCACGCCCGCGCCGATCACGGTCACCTTGTCCGAATCGCTCTTGGTCAGCACTTTGAAGCCCGGATACGGGAATTTCTCATCGGTCTTGTAGAGAATCGGAAACTTCGGCCGCGATGTCCGCAGGTAATTGATTCCCGGCCGGCGCGCCATTGTTTCCACCAGGCGCTCGGTCGAAACTGCGTCGCCAGGGTAGAAGACGACCGAGTCGTTGATCGCGCGGAACATTGCGATATCTTCCAGCGCCATCTGCGACGGTCCGTCTTCTCCGATCGAAACGCCGCAATGCGATCCGCACAAGTTGATATTCGCCCGGCTGATTGCCGCCATGCGCACGTTGTCATACGCGCGCGAAAGGAAGCACGCAAACGTATCGGCAAAGGGTACTTTGCCGCGCGCCTGCAGGCCCACCGCCACACTCACCAGATTCTGCTCCGCGATATAGCCCTGCACGAAGTGATCGGGCTCGGCGTTCTGGAAAACTTCCGAGAAAGTTGAGTTCTTCACGTCGCCCGAAATTGCCACTACGGATTTGTTTACCGATCCCACTCGCTTCAGCGCGTCGCCGTACGCTTCGCGCGTCGCAACTTTCGCGTCAGCCTTGTAGTCCGGAGCCGGTGCCGGCGGAAAGTCCGGCGGCTTCGGCAACGAAGTGCGCGCGTAGGATTTTCCCGGATCGGGCGGCACCGTCGGTCCGCCGCCGAGTTCCTTGATCGCCGCAGCCAGCTGTTCCTTCGAGAACGGCTTGCCGTGCCAGCCCATCTTGTCCGCCACTTCGCTGAAGCCGTGGCCCTTGATTGTTTCCGCCAAAATCGCCTGCGGCTTGCCCTTCGTCGCTTTCGCCTTGTCGAGCGCCGCAAGTATGGCCGGCACGTCGTGGCCGTTGATCACCTGCGTCGCAAAACCTTCCGACTCCCACTTCAGCCGGTAGCGCTCCATATCGTGCTGGTACATCGTCGGATCGCTCTGTCCGAGCCGGTTGATGTCGCAGATCACGGTGATGTTGTCGAGCTTGTAGAACGCCGCGAACGCCGCCGCTTCCCACACTTGTCCTTCCGCCAATTCGCCGTCGCCGGTCAGCACGTAAACGCGCGTGTCGCTCTTATCCATCCGCGCGCCGATCGCCAGTCCCGCGCCCACCGAAAGCCCCTGTCCCAGCGAACCCGTCGCCGCGTCCACGCCGTGAATCAACGGCGTCGGATGTCCTTCCAGTTCGCTGGTCAATTCGCGCAGCGTCATCACGCGCGAAACGGGAAACACGCCCGCAACGGCCAGCGCCGAATACAGCAGCGGCGCCGCGTGTCCCTTCGACAGCACGAACCTGTCGTCGTTATTTGAATTCGCATTCTTCGGATCGAACTTCATCGCGTAGAAATACACGCCCGCAACCAGCTGCGCGGCGGACATGCATGACGTCGGATGGCCCGATCCCGCAGCCGTCGTTGACATCATCGAATAAATGCTCAGCAGCTTTGCTTTCTCTGCGATATCCGCGACCGTCGCCGCGCTCGGTCCTGTGGAGGAAGTGGCACTCATGATGGCTCCTTTGCCTTCGTTAGTTCGCGACGATTTTACCCTTTTCGGAAGGGGTGTGCGAATGTCTAATTGATGTCCCACATGAACCGCAGGTTACACTCTGTTTTGAGGCGGTTCAGCTTCTAATCGGCAGAATTGCTGGAATTCGTGAGCGTACACCTGGGTGCGAGTCGCGCCGCGAGCTTGGTTACCGCGTCGCTGAAAGGTCCGCACCGCCCGCTTCTTTTCCCGCCAGCGTCGTGATCGTCACAAGAATCGCCACAATCACCACCGTCCACGCCAGCACTGGTGCATATTGCCCGCCGTAGTGGTTCTGTGCGAACGATGCCTGCAACACTGCATTCTTCGACGCCGCGAGATTCCCGAGTTGGTACGCGAATCCTGGAAACGTAGCACGCACCGACGGCGGCGAAAGCTCGTTGAGATGCGCCGGTATCACGCCCCACGCGCCCTGCACCATGAATTGCATGCAAAATCCGCCCAACGCCAGCATCTGCGCCGAATGCGAGAACGCCCAAAGCGGAATCATCGGAATCGTGCACAGCGCCGCGAAAATAATCGCACGCTTCCGCCCGATCTTTTCCGACCACGCTCCGAACGTAATCCCGCCCAGCAGCGCTCCAATGTTGTAAACAATCGCCACAAGCCCAATCGTGGCCGGCGAAAATCCATGATTCTTCTCGAGAAACGTTGGGTACAAATCCTGCGTGCCGTGACTAAACGAATTGAATCCAAACATCAGCAGCACGAGGAACAGAAATATCCCGAGATGCGCGTAGGTTCCCTTCAGCACTGCTTCCGGCCGCTGTTTCGCGCCGCGCCCGCTCTGCCACGCCGGCGATTCGTCCACCTTGGTTCGAATATGGATTACCAGCAACGCCGGAAGCGCGCCGATCATGAACATTCCGCGCCAACCCACGTGCGTGAAGAGCGTCCCGTAGAGAATCGCCGCCAGTAGATATCCGACGACATACCCCTCTTGCAGCAAGCCGGAGAAAAATCCGCGCCCCTCTTTCGGCAGCGTCTCAAATGCCAGCGCCGCGCCGACGCCCCACTCCCCGCCCATCGCAATTCCAAATAGCGCTCGCAATATCAGGAAGACGTGCAGTGACGGCGCAAACGCCGACGCCAGTTCCAGCACCGAGAACGCGATGATGTTCACCATCAGCGTCGGGCGCCGCCCGAATCGATCGGCCATCATTCCAAAGAGAAACGCACCCACTGGCCGCAGCGCCAGCGTGTAGAAAATCGCCTTGGTTACTGCGACGACCTGCGTGTGGAACTCTGAAGCGATCGCGCTCACACAAAAAATCAAAATGAAGAAATCGAACGCGTCGAGCGACCAGCCTAAGAAGCACGCGGTAAATGTATTCCGCTGCATCGGTGTAAGTCGCCGGATATCGTCGATCACGCTCATCCGCGTCCTTCCGCCTCCGCGACGAGCGCGTCAAACAGCGCTGGCGTGCGTATCGCATCCGCCACTCGCACTACCTGTTTCATTTCTTCCACGTCATGCACACGGACGATATGCGCCCCGCCCAGCACGCTGGCCGTCACCGTCGCCGCCGTGCCCCACTTCCGCTCGTGCGCCGGCGCACCGCCCAGCAATTTCCCGACGAACGATTTTCGTGAAGTCCCCGCGAGCAGCGGAAATCCGAGCCGCGCCAGCTCAGAGAGTCCGCCGATTAATTCCATGTTTTGCACCGCGTTTTTTCCAAATCCGATTCCCGGATCGAGCACGATCTGCCGCTTCGGCACGCCCGACTTCCGCGCCATCATCACCGACCGCTTGAGCCCGCGTTTCACGTCGCCCATCGCGTCGCGCGCAAACCCCATCTTCTGCATCGTCGCCGGAGTTCCCCGCATGTGCATCAAAATCAGCGGCACCTTGAGCCGCGCCGCAACTTCGGCGACTCGCCGGTCATGCCGCAGTCCCGTCACGTCGTTGATCAACTCCGCACCAGCGAGAACGGCCGCTTCCGCCACCACCGCCTTGCTCGTATCCACCGAAATTGGAATCTGCAGCTTTTCGGCAAGCGTCGTGATCACCGGCAAAATCCGCCGCATCTCCTCTTCCGCCTTCACGCCCTTCGATCCCGGCCGAGTCGATTCGCCGCCGATATCGATTAAGTCCGCGCCCGCCGCTTCGAGCGCGAGGCCTCGCGCAATTGCCGTACGCGCACCAAAATACTGTCCGCCGTCGGAAAAACTGTCCGGCGTCACATTGAGCACACCCATCACGAGCGTTCGCGGTCCAAGCAAGATTGTTCGCGCAGGAGTTCGCAGCCGGAATGTCCGCAGCGTAGGCAAGCCCGTTATTGAAGCACGATTCACGCGCAAGTGGGGTGGCCAGTTATGGCTGCGCGACGAAGCCCACGACTCACAAAAATGTGCGCGCAAACCCGCATCACATGCACGCCTCGCGGTTTTAGTCGGTCTTCGGCACGTAGTAAGCCGTCCGATGCACCACCGTCGGATCCTGGTGCCCATTCACTTTCACTGTGAGCTGATGCCAACCCACTCGCGGCGCCGCCCCATTCGCACCCGGCGAAAATCCCAGCGTGTACTCCGCGCGTATCTTCATCGCGATCTGCTGAAACGTATCCGCCAGCGTGTTCGCTTCGCGAATAAAGTAGAGCTGACCGCCTGTCCGCCGCACCAGCTCCGCCAAATACAAAGTGTATGGCGGAATTTTTTCTTCCCTCGCCGCGGGTACCACAAGCGTTGATGACGCGTGCTGCGCAAGCCACTCCGCCGTCATGATCTTTGGCCGGCTTTCCGTGGAAACCGCGAACACCTGTATATCCGCCGCAGCCAACGCCCTCGCCACATCTTCAAACGTCAGCCTGTCCGGCGGCCATCCGCGCCGAGGTCCGCTCGTCGCCGGATCGAGCGTCAACCCCAAACCGGTATCCTCGCCGTCCGTCAGCAGCACGATCGCCTTCCGGCCTTTGCGCCCAGCAAACACATCGCGCGCCGTCAGAAACAGCGCCTGATAAATATTCGATCCGCCCGTGTCCGCCAGCAGCTGCCGCGCGTCCACGCGTGCCACTGCCGCGCGGATCAATTTCCAATCGCTCGAAAATGGAAGCTGCAAGTAGGTGTGCGCCGAAAAATCGAGCACTGCGATTTGATCCGAACTCGATAGCGAATCCACTAGCGCACGCGCCGCGTCGCGCATCTCGTCCGTATCGCGCAGCACGCTCGGGCTCGCATCCATCACCAGCGCCACGCCCGCCGCGTCGCTCGATGCGTTGAAATAGGCAATCGGCTGCGGCACGCCGTCGTCGAACACCACGAAATCCGCGCGATTCAGTCCACGCACCGCCGCGCCCATCGCGTCCGTCACGCTGCACGTCACCGGAACGATCTGCGTCGAAACAGAAATCGATCCTGCCGACGCGGGCGGGCCCGCTGTTGCACCGCCAGGCACAGTTCCATTCAGTTCGCCCGTCGCAGAGTCACGCCGGAAAGTCAGATCGCTATCAAGTTGTCTTGGTTTGGGAAGCTTGCCCTTCTGAGGAGCCTCCGCGGATACTCCCGCCGCAATCAAAAACGCCGCTATCGCGATGCGCGCAAACCGCAGCCGTGTGATTCGCGCGCTCATCCGAAGGATCAGTCCAGATCGAAATCGCGGAACGGCTTTTCGATCGGTCCGTCTTTCGCCTTCTTCAATCCCTCGGCGAATTTCCGCGAGAGCACGTCTTCCTTCGATCGCTCCGCTTCTACGGAGGCGCGAAACTTCGCCTCCACCGCATCGTCGTGCTGGCGCAGCATCCGCGCCGTGTCGTCCAGATCCACAGATGACGGCGGCCGCGGCGGTGCCGTGTGCGACAGCACCACTTCCAGCTCGCCATCGATCATCAGCTTCGCCTGGCAGCACGGGCATTCCACCTGGAACGCATCCCCTCGCTTCTTGGACATGCCCGTATTTTACGCCAAATTCGTTCTAACCGAGAGCGCACGCCGCAACCGCTTCCGTCAGACCCAGACCGCACTAAAGGCCACCCGCTTGCAAGCCGATTGTCGAAGTTACGCCACCCGCCTCAGACTTTTCAAAGACGCATCGAAGTCGGCGGCGCCAGGATCGAAACTCGTGCCCGAAAACGCTCTGGATAAAAATCTTCTAACAATTGAGCCCACCTCCTCTCCCGCTTACTCGCCACTCGAAATCGAGAAGAGCGCAAGCAAGATCGATGCGCTTCCCATCCCCGATGTCGTCTCTTCCCCTCGCGACCGTCGCGACCGCGTTCGCGTTCAAATCGAAGTTCCTGTCCGCATTCGCGGCGGCCTCGGCAGTAAGGCCTACTTCGAAGACGTCGTGAAAACGGTGAACATCACCCGCGGTGGACTGCTCTTCGAAACCCGCCGCACCGACTATTTCGTCGGCGATCTGCTCGAAGTCACGTGCCCGTATTGGGAAAATCCCACCGCGATCAATACGCCGCGCCAGGCTAGAGTGCTTCGCACTGCATTCGCGCAAGACAATACCCACGCCGTTGCCCTGCAATACTCGTCCGATCTCGCAACGCACGTCGATCCCATCACCGCGCGGTACGCTCCCTCTTCCGAACCCAATCGCATCAAAATTCTCGCCGTCGAATCCGACCCCGACCTCGCCTTCGCTCTTCGCTCCATGCTCGAGCACGATGGCTACACTATCGTCGTCGTCCCCGCCGCCTGTGACGCGCTCTCCATTCTAGCCACAGAAATTCCCGACGCGCTGATCATCGAAGCCGAAGGCCAGGATCTCTGCGGCAAAGATCTTTGCGCCATCGTGAAAATGAACGAGCGCCTCCAGAAAATTCCGATCATCCTTCTTACTACCTCCGCGCTCCCTTCGGACTACGCCACCGCCCATCGCCTCGGCGCGGTCGTCTGCATGATGCGCCCCTGCAAGCCGATGCAAATTCGCCGCGCCGTGCACCTCGTCGCTCCGCCTCCCGGCACTCGAAGCATTTACAGCGCACGCTTCAATGTCTCGCAGTTCGTCCGAACCTCCTGAATCCTCACCACGCGATCGCACGCGTCGCCCGCGCAAAAAAAAAGACCCCGCTCCTTACGAAGCGGGGTCTGTAAATCACCAATTTGTCGAACGAACGATTACGCCGTTGCCGGCTTCTCGCCCTTCGCCATGCCCGGAATCGGGCGCGGCTCAGGCCGCAACGAAAGCTGCGGCTGCTCGGCTGGAACGCGCGGCGGAGTCGGTGGCGGCAGAATCTTCTCCGGCAGCGGTTTGCCCTCAATCAAAAGCTTCAGTTCGATCGCATCCAGCACTTCGCGATCCAGCAACGCCTGCGCGATCCGTTCGAGCACGTCGCGCTGCGTTTCCAGAATGTTCCGCGCCTTCTGATAACCGGTCGTCACGATGCTTCGGACTTCGCCGTCGATCTTGATCGCCGTGTCTTCCGAATAATCGCGGTGCTGGTTGATCTCGCGGCCCAGGAAAATCGCCTCTTCCTTCTTGCCAAACGTCAGCGGTCCAAGAACGCTCATGCCCCATTCGCAGACCATCTGCCGCGCGATTTCCGTGGCGCGTTCGATATCGTTACCCGCGCCCGTCGTGATGTGGTGCAGGAAGATTTCCTCGGCTGCGCGTCCGCCCATCAATACGGCCAGCTGCGCTTCCAGGAATTCCTTCGTGTAAGTGTGCTTGTCGTCGATCGGGAGCTGCATCGTCACGCCCAGCGCCATGCCGCGCGGGATGATCGTCACCTTGTGCAACGGATCGGCGCCCGGCGTCACTGCAGCCACCAGTGCGTGGCCCGCCTCGTGATACGCCGTGTTGCGCTTCTCGTCGTCGGACAAAATCATCGACCGGCGCTCAACGCCCATCAACACTTTGTCCTTCGACATCTCAAAATCCACCATCGCCACAAGCTTCCGGTTCTGGCGCGCCGCCCACAGCGCGGATTCGTTCACCAGGTTCGCGAGGTCGGCGCCTGAAAATCCCGGAGTGCCGCGCGCGATCACCGAAAGATCCACATCGTCCGAGAGAGGAACTTTGCGAGTGTGTACGCGCAAAATGTCCTCGCGTCCCTTCACGTCCGGCCGCGGCACTACCACGCGGCGGTCGAAACGTCCCGGCCTCAACAGCGCCGGATCCAGCACGTCCGGACGGTTCGTCGCGGCGATCAGGATCACGCCTTCGTTCGATTCAAAGCCGTCCATTTCCACCAGCAGCGCGTTCAGCGTCTGCTCGCGTTCGTCGTGTCCGCCGCCCAATCCCGCACCGCGGTGGCGGCCCACAGCGTCGATTTCATCGATGAAAATGATGCACGGCGCGTTCTTTTTGCCTTGCTCAAACAAATCGCGCACGCGGCTCGCGCCCACGCCGACAAACATCTCGACGAAGTCCGAACCCGAAATCGAGAAGAACGGCACATTCGCCTCGCCCGCAATCGCGCGAGCCAGCAAAGTCTTGCCCGTTCCCGGAGGCCCGACGAGCAACACGCCCTTCGGAATGCGCCCGCCCAGCTTTTGGAATTTTTGCGGATCTTTCAGGAAGTCGATAATTTCGTACAGCTCTTCCTTCGGCTCATCGATTCCAGCCACGTCTTTGAACGTCGCCTTCTTCTGCTGCGCCGTCAACAAACGCGCACGCGACTTGCCGAAGCTCAGCGCTTTATTTCCGCCGGCCTGCATCTGGCGCATCATGAACACCCAAAACAGCACCAGCAAAATCAGCGGCGCCATCGTGCCCAGCCAGCTCAGCCAGTCCGGATTTTTCGCTTCCTTGTAGTTGTACTTGACGTTGTGTTCGGTCAGCGACTTGGTGATGTCGGGGATCGCCGTGTTGGCCACCGTCACGTTGCGGAACCGGCCGCCTTCGCGATATTCACCCTGCAGTTCAGCGCTGTTCGGCGCGAGGATGATCGTTACATCCTTCACGCTGCCGTTGGTCACCTTCGTCTGGAAATCGGAGTATTGCGGCTCATCGTCCTTCGCGCTCTGTCCGCCAGTGGACGCCATCTTCCACAGGAACACCGCGAGGACGATCATCAGGAGCCAGAAAAGAATCGTGCGTACCGTTGAGTTCACCGAAATAACCTCACCCTCAGTTTACCAATACAAATTAGATGCAGCTGCCTCTCGGGAATCTTCAATTTCCCCGATCGTCCGCAAAAGCCGCATCTTCAATCACTAATCCCATGCGTGTTGCCGACGATGCCAGGAAGTCTGCCGCGGGCGGCATCCCCAGCGCCCACACAATCCGCCCGCCGCTTTCCAGTACCGGCCATCCGGCTCGGTTGGCAGCCGGTACGCGACTCGCGAGCAGCAACTGTTTCAGTTTGCGCTCGTCGCGGCGTCCCTTCGGGCGATATGCGTCTCCGGGCCGCCAATTTCGCAAAACCAGCGGAAAATGCATCAAATCCGCATCCAGCGCGACGGTATCGCTTTTAGTGTCCCTCTCCCTCTGTGACCAGTCAATTACTTTCAGGCAGATCGATGTGCCCAGTTCCGGAACGGAAACAGTCGCTTCGCCGTTCGCCGGACGTTCGACCTGATATTGATACGAAACACTTTTCTCTGGAGTTCCACTCGCTGCGCGCACGGTCGGTTTCGGATCGGTACTTCGGAACACCAGCGCGTCAAACACGCGTTCCAACGTAACTCTCCCCGGAAGCTCCACCCGACTCCCACTCGCCCCGCCGACTGCAAGGCGAATCGCCTGTTCCACATGTTCGGACGTCAATTCTCGAAGCTCACCGCGGATTCCTTGATAGAGACGCCTCACCAACCGTTCCGTAAGCGCTCGGAAAGGGCTGAAACGAATGTCGTTACTCGCACTCCGCGAAGTGGTCCGCTCGCTCGCGGCACCTAAGGGGCTTATTAGCGATCGCACATCGATCGAAAGCGCGCATTGTTCCACTCGCACCAGCTCGCGAAATCGCTCCTCGACCAGCTCATCCCAGAACTCGCCCTCTTCCCGCGCCAGCCGCGCCAGCGTCGAAAGGTGCTCCGCGATCGCCGAAGAAAATTCCGCGCTCAGCACCGGCATCAGTCGTTCGCGAATCCGCGCGCGGAGTCTCGCCGTATCGGAGTTCGACGAATCCTCCCGCCACGGCTGCCCGATCTCACGCAAGTAGCCGCGCAAATCTTGCCGACGCATTTCGATCAGTGGACGCACCATTGATCCCATCATCGGATAGATTCCCGCGAGCCCCGTCGGGCCCGTCCCTCGGATAATCTGCGCGAGCACCGTCTCTGCTTGATCGTCCGCAGTATGCGCAAGCGCTACGCGCGTCGCGCGGCCTGCGCCTACCAGCGATTCAAAAAACGCTCGGCGCAGCCTCCGCCCTGCGTCCTCAAGATTCCACCCGTTCCGCTCGCCCTCTGCGCGCACGTCCGCGCTCGCGCGAAAAAACTCAACGCTCAGTCCTCTCGCGAGCTCCGCCACAAATCGTTCGTCGTCGTCAGACTCCGCTCCGCGCAGCCTGTGATTGAAGTGCGCCGCGAGCAGCACGATTCCCAGTTCGCTCTTCAGCGCCGCGAGCAACCGCAGCAGCGCCACCGAATCCGCGCCGCCGGAAACGGCCACAGCCACGCGGCTCCCCGCAGGCAGCATTCCGCCATTGCGAATTTTTTCGAGCGCGAATTGTTCGAAGGAACTTCTCATCTGGGAATCAGTCGCAGAAGCAGCACTGTGCAAGCGCAACGCTTCGTCGAATGGTAGCAGCCGGATGGGTGTGGGTCGAGGTGCTGCGCCGCGGCTTACAGCCGGTCAGCCAGCTGCTGCGAGAATAATTCGCGGCTGTGCGAAATGCGCCGGTCGAGCGCTACCGCCGCGAAGTAAGAACAGCTTTCGCGCTCGCGCTCAAACCACGCAGCCAAGTCGGGCGCGACAGTGCGGGCCATGCGTCCAAGCATCGCCAGCACGTTGTAATACGCGCCTACTGCACGAATATCGGATTGATCGTCTTCCTGCTCAGGGCAGAGCTGCACCAGTTGTAGCAGTCGAGCGAAATCGTCCGCCTTCACCTTCTCGCTGGTGATGCCGGTCAATTCCTGCAGCCGCGTCGAAAGTTGCACGTTGCGCCTCGACGCTACGATCGCGCGGAAGTACCACACCACAAACGGCAGCAGCGCCGCGATCGAGAACACGCAAATAATGATAGCCATCATCAAGATCTTGGCGACAGTTGCGCCGGAATCAGCCGCGTGTCATCTGAAACTCGCAAGAACGTATACGCCCACGCCGCCGGCAGCCAGACACCCAGGATCGGGAAAATCACGTGCAGCACGCTGGCTTCGAGCGTGGGGAAAAGGTTTCGGAGCGCGTAGGCGCCGGCCGTTGCGCTGAAGTAAATACCCAGCGCCAGCACCAGCTGGATCAGTCTCGCGCGCGTCTCGCGCAACTTCAATATTGCGCCCCACAGCAGGTACGTAAGCACTACGCCCACGAAGTAAAGGTTCTGACCCAACTCCACCACGAACCGGCTGGTCAAGTGATCTTGGTTCTGGCGAATCACCGCGTAGGAAAAGAACGCGGTCGCGCCCACCAGCACCGCTGCAGCCGTGCGGATGTGTTTGCCCACCGCCATTTCCTGAAAGACGTGCTGATACAACTGAATGACCACGCAGAACAGGGAAATGGTTAGAAGACTTTCGGTGTAGTAATAAACGTAGGTGTATTGCTTGGAGGAGACGCCGTACTTACGAAGAAAATAGAAGTGCGCACACTGCACTAAACCGCAGCACAACATATACATCGCGATCGATAGGTAACGGCGGGCTTGACTCTTAGCGAATGCAGACACCACCACGACGACTTCCAATAGGAAGCCTGCGGTCCAAACTGTGTAGTCCATCGGGCCGAGCATTCGGATCTTGTCCTAGCGCCTGACCCGCCCCCTCATTTCGGGGGTTTACCGCCAGTTAAGCGGCGACTACCAAGGCGTAACGGGTACAGGCGATGACGTGTTCGACCACGGCGTCACAGGTACAGGCGACGACGTGTTCGTCCAAGGCGTTACAGGTACGGGCGACGATGTGTTCATCCACGGCGTCACGGGTACGGGCGACGACGTGTTTGCCAACGCAGACTTCACGCCCATTGCGCCGCAAACGACCAACATCGCCATCAGAACAACTGACTTCTTAGACATAGACTCCTCCGAGGGGAAACTTCGGAGCGGAGTCTATTTCAAAGTGACAAATACCGTCAAGGAGAGTTTGCGGGACGGAGAAACACCCCGGCTCAACTGCCCTCGGCAGTACTTTTTTCAGTTGTCGCCAAGCAGAATGCCGTCTGGGTTTGTGACGGTCAATGTTACGAAGGTACTATCGTTCCCGCCGTTTCCAATTTGCGAAAAGCCCCATTTTTAGGGCCTTTTCTTCACGTCCCGTAAAATCGCGCCCGGCCAAAAGGCCTTTTTCTTGACAGTAGGCCGGTTCGCCCGTAGCATCAAAAGCTGCCTCGTGCCGGTTTAGCTCAGTGGTAGAGCGAGGGTCTCATAATCCCTAGGCCGTGGGTTCGATTCCCCCAACCGGCACCATTTATTCCGCTTCCCTTCCCTGAATCCCAACTAAGTCTCCTGAAATCGCCCCAAATCACGTCCCGCCGCTGAACATTAATTAGCGTCTTTTCGTCTATATCGATAGCGGCACTTCGACCGGGCCATGCGCAGCGGCCGATCGTTTCCGTTCTGGTGTCTTGGGGGGAATTATGGGAAACCTGCTGTCCGATCTTCGCTACGGCTTCCGCACGCTTCGCAAGAATCCCGGCTTCGCTGCGGTCGCCGTCCTCGCTCTCGCGCTCGGCATCGGTGCCAACACCGCAATCTTCAGCGCGGTGTATGCCACGCTTCTCGAGCCGCTCCCCTATCCCCACTCCGAACAACTCGTGATGGTCTGGTCCACCATTCAGGGCGGAAAGAATTCCACCGCCGCCGGCGATTATCTCGATTGGGTTCGCTACAACTCCACGTTCCAATATCTCGGCGCATGGACAGGCGGCAACGTGAACCTCTCCACCTCCGGCCGACCCGAACGCATCGAAGTTTCCCACAGCACGCCAGGCTTCCAAGCTTCGATGGGCCACAAATTTTTATACGGCCGCGATTTTCTTCCCGAAGAAGGCGAGCCGGGCAAAGATCACGTCGCCATTCTCACCAATCGCATCTGGCGCAATCGATTCGATTCCGACAAGAACATCGTCGGCAAGCAATACTCGATGAACGGCGAGATGTACACCGTCGTCGGCGTAATGGCGCCCGGCCCCGCCGACAAGCTCAACAATGAAATGTACGTTCCCCTCGCGTTCACGCCCGATCAGAAAAATCATGACTTTCATTGGCTGCTCTCGCTCGGACGCTTGAAGCCCGGCGTCACCATCGCGCAAGCCAACGCCGACATGCAGAACGTCGCCAACCGCATCGCTCAGGAAAACCCGAAATCCAACACCGGTTGGGGCGTGAAAGTCGAACCGCTTCAAAATGATTTTCTCGATCGCGATGTCGTTCGCGCTCTTTGGCTCCTTTTGGGTGCCGCTGGCTTCGTCCTCCTTATCGCGTGTGCAAATATCGCGAATCTCCTCCTCGCTCGCGCCACCACGCGTCAACGGGAAGTTGCGGTGCGCGCTTCACTTGGCGCATCACGCGGCCGCCTGTTTGGTCAATTTCTCGCGGAGAGTCTCGCACTCTCGCTCGTCGGCTGCGTCGTGGGCATCGCTCTCGCGTGGGTCCTGGTGCGAATCATCATGGCTACGATGCCGCCCTTCACGCTGCCGTCCGAGGCGGACGTGCATATCAGCTTGCCCGTTCTCGCCTTCACCATCGCCGCCAGCCTGCTCTCCGGCGTTCTGTTCGGATGCGTCCCCGCATGGCAGGCATCGCGGATGAATCTCAATGAAGTCCTGAAAGAAGGTGGCCGCGGCGGTGCAGCTGCCGGACGTCACGGCCTTCGCCGCGTTCTTGTCGTGCTGGAGTTCGCTCTCGCGCTCAGCCTTCTCACCGGCGGCGGCCTCGCGATTCACAGCCTTTGGAACGTCGCGCACGTCAATCTCGGCTTCAAATCCGATCACCTGCTTACTTTCTTTTTGCCCGTTCCCGACGGCCACCTGAAAGATCCCGTGCAAATCGTCAGCTTCTACCAGCAGCTTCACGATCGCGTCGTCGCGCTGCCCGGCGTCACTTCGATGTCCATCTCCGAAGGCATGCCCATGCAGGGCACCAATTTCGGCATGCCGTTCACCATCGAAGGCCATGACGTTTCCGATCCATCCAAGCGCCCTGGCGCGGGCTTCAACATGGTCATGCCCGGATTCTTTGACACCTTCGGCATTCAAATCGTTAAAGGCCGTCCAATCACCGAACAAGACCGCGCCGGCGGCATGCAAGTCGCCGTCGTCAACGAAGCATTTGCCAAAAAATATTTCGACGGCGTCGATCCGCTCACGCAGCGCATTCTCGTCGAGCAACTCATTCCCGGAGTCACAAAGCTCGGTCCGGCCACGCCGTGGCAAATCGTCGGCGTCTATCGCAACGTGAAAAACGGTGGACCGAAGGGCGATGGCTTCCCCGAAATCGACGTACCCTTCACACAGAGCCCGTGGCCGCAAGCCGCTGTCGCCGTCCGCACCGTCGGAGATCCCGGCGCAGCCAGCAAGAGCATCGCGGATATCGTCCAGTCCTTCGATTCGAATCTGCCTCTCGCAGAAGTGAAAACGATGGACCAGATCGTCGACGAAGCGAAGGGCACCGACCGCTTCGTGGCTCTGCTTTTCGGAGGATTCGCCGCGCTCGCGCTGCTGCTCGCCGCGCTCGGCATCTACGGCGTGATGTCGTTCGCCGTCGCGCAACGCACGCACGAAATTGGCCTGCGCATGGCGCTCGGCGCGGATAGTTCGAATGTGCTGAAGCTGATCTTGCGGGAGGGAATGTTGCTCGCTATGCTGGGCGCGGCGCTCGGCTTGGTGGGCGCTTACTTCGTCGGCCGCGGAATGCAGTCGCTGTTTTTCGGCGTCGGCAAAATCGACTTCACCGCTTTTTCAATCGTCGCCGTGTTGCTGATGATTTCCGCCGTGCTCGCCTGCTATGTGCCCGCGCATCGCGCGACGCGTGTCGATCCTATGCAGGCCCTGCGCGACGAATAGCCACCGGCGAATTCAAGGCGCGCACCCGATCAGACGCGCGCCTCACTCGCCTACTGCAAATACGTCTTCAGCCAATCGAACACCGTCGAATACCAGAATTGCGAATTCTGCGGCTTCAGTATCCAGTGCCCCTCATCCGGGAACACCACCAACTTCGACGGCACGTCCTGCCTCTGCAGCGCGCTGAAAAATTCCAGCGACTGCGTGTACGGCACGCGGTAATCCATCTCACCGCAAATCACCAGTGTCGGCGTCTTATATTTCCCGATCTCCCCCGCGTACGTCGAGGGCGACCACTTCTTGTAATTGTCCGGGCTCGCCCACGGCGTACCCTGCATGTCATGCTCTTCGAACCACAACTCCTCGGTCGCAAACATCGCCGTCTTATCGAAAATTCCGGCGTGGCTCACGATCGCTTTGAACCGGCCCGTGTGCGTCGCCAGCCAATCTGCCATGTATCCGCCGTACGACGCGCCCGCCGCCGCCACATGCGTCCCATCGATGAAAGAATATTTTGAGACGGCCACTTCCGTGCCCGTCATGACGTCCTGATACGGTTTGCCGCCCCAGTCGTTCGTAATGTCGTCCGTGAACTTCTGGCCGTACCCCGTCGATCCGCGCCTGTTGATCAGCAGCACCGCCCAACCCTGCGCCGCGAAAAGTTCCTGATTCCATCGGTAGCCCCACGCGTTAGTCCACATCGTCTGCGGCCCGCCGTGCAGCAGCACCACCATCGGATATTTTTTCGTCGCGTCGAAGTGCGGCGGCTTGATCAGCATCGCCTGCACCTTTACGCCGTCCGCGCTCGGAAACCAGAACGTCTCCGGCGGATTCATGTCGATCTGCGCCAGCGCCGCCGCGTTGTGGTGCGTGATTTGCTTCGCGCCGCTGCCGTCGCCCGCCGCTACGAAAATTTCCGCCGGCATCACCAGGCTCGTCCGCTCAAACGCCAAGGTCTTCCCGTCACCGCTCAGCGAGATGGCCGTGTTGAACGTGTCCGTCACGATCTTCTGCGGCTGCGCCCCCGCACGCGCATCCATCGTGTAGATGGGTTGCTGCGTTTCGTCTTCTGCCGTGAAGTAAATCTTCTTGCTGTCCGCCGACCACGCGAGACCGCCCGCGCTCCGATCGAATCCTTCACTCAAATTTTCAATTTTGCCGCTCGCTCGGTCGTACAACATCACGCGCCAGCGATCCGCCTCGTACTCCGCAGTAAGCTGCGCGTGATACGCGATGTACTTTCCGTCCGGCGAATACACCGGCCCGCCGTCGAATCCAGGATTCGCGCCCGTAATTTTCTTCGGCTCCGCGCCTCCGGCCACCGGCACCAGAAACAGATCGCCGTTCGTCGAAATCGCCTCCATCTTGTCGGTCACAGCCGTAAAACTAATCTCGCTGCCATCCGGCGAAAACGCGATATCTTCCGGCCCACCGCGCTGATCCGGCGGCACATCGTAATTCGCGCCGGCCGTAAGATCGCGCGCCTCACCCGCTCCCGCCGACGAATCCGCATTCCCCGGCGCCGCCACCACAAACAAATGCCCGCGCTTCCCGTCGTTCCAGTGCGTCCAGTGCCGGTAGAGCAGCTCCGTCGCAACGTGGGCCTTCACTTTGCTTTTCGCCTTCTCGTCGTCGCGCGCCTTGTTGCACGCGTCGTCCTTGCAATCCGGATACACCGCCGACGTAAAAAGGAACGTCTTCCCATCCGGCGACCACTTCACAATGTCCACGCCCGTCGAGATATGCGTCCACTCACGCGCCTCACCACCGCCCAGCGCCAGCACGTAAATTTCAGAATTCCCGTCGCGCGACGAAAGAAACGCGATCCGCTTCCCATCCGGCGACCACACCGGCGAGCTATCGTGCCCACTCTGCGTCAACATCACCGGCTCGCTCGCGCCGTCCGTCGCCACCATCCAGATGTTGCTCGCGTTGCGGTTCGCGTCGAGGTCCGGCGTCGCCACCGCGTACACTACCCATTTCCCGTCCGGCGAAATTTGCGGCTCCATCACGCGATGCATCCGCAGCAGATCGTCCATCGTCAGCGGCTTCGTCTGCGCCGTAGCCGCCGGCCCCATCGCCAGCGCGCACACAAATCCGAGCCCAGCCGCGCCGATACAAACTCCGCTTCGCAACGCTTCACGAATTTTCATTGGCTTAGTTTTCCTTTCGAACTTGCGAACTCACGACCCTGCGAACGTACTAGCGCTCACCAGCTTTCGCGCGCTCAAATCCCGCCCGCTATTTTGCAGCCGCACCCGCCGCCGCGCTCGTCGCGTTCGGCGGATTGTGCTCTTCCAGATAGCGCAGCAGCAAACTGTAAAGATGCAGCGTCGTCCCCGGCCCTTCGCTGATCGCGTGCGTGCGGTTCGGATACTCCATGAAATCCACCGGCTTATCCAGCTCGATCAGCCGGTTCAGCAGAAGTTCCGTGCCCGCGTAATGAACGTTGTCGTCGCCCGAACCATGCACGATCAGCAGATGCCCCTTCAATCCTTCCGCGAAATTGATCGCCGAACTCGATTTATATCCATCGACGTTCTGCAGCGGCAGTCCCATGTACCGTTCCTGATAAATCGAATCGTAGAGCCGCAAATCCGCCACCGGCGCCACAGACATCCCCACCTTATATACGTCCGGCGAGCGGAACATCAGATTCAGCGTGCTCGATCCGCCGCCGCTCCATCCCCACACCGCCACGCGCGAAGCATCCGCATACGGATGCTCTGTCAAAAATTTCTCGATGGCCGCCGTCTGGTCCTTCACGATCACCGGATGAATCGCGCCATACACCTGCTTGCGCCACTCGCGCCCCTTCGGCGCCGGCGTCCCGCGATTGTCAAAACTCACCACGATGTAGCCCGCCTGCGCCACGATCCGGTGAAAATCGAAATTCCACGCCGCCCACTGGTCCACCACCGTCTGCGCCGCCGGCTCGCCGTACACGAACACCAGCACCGGATATTTCTTAGACGGATCGAAATTTGGCGGCTTCAGCATCCACGCATCGAGCGTCGTCGAAGGATCCGTCTGCACTTTGAAAAATTCCGTCGGTGACGCGATTACCAGCGGCGCCACCGTCTTCGCCAGCTCCGCATTGTCTTCCGAAACGCGCGGCTTCGCCTGGCCCGTCAGGTCGATCAGGTCGAACACCGGAACCACATCCGCCCGCGAGTACATGTGGAACGCCCACTTCCCATCCGGCGAAATGTCGTACTCGTGCGTCCCCAATTGGTTCAGCGGGCTCACGCGCTCCGCTTTCCCGCTGCCATCCAGCTTCGTGCGGAACAAATATTTCTGCGTCGCGTTCTCCGGCGACGCGTAAAAATAAAGATCGCCGCTTTTCTCATCCACGCCCGGCAATCCCATCACGTCATACGGCCCCGGCGTCAGCAGCTGCACCTTCGACCCATCGCGCGAAACCAGGTACGCGTGCCGCCAACCGTCGCGCTCGCTCAGCCACAAGAAAGCCGCGCCGTCGTGAACCCACTTGATCTCGTCGTTGACGTCCACCCACGCCTTGTCCGTGTCGCTGAATATCTGTTTCACGCTCCCGTCGCTGGCGTTCGCGAGCAGCACGTCATTTTCATTCTGGAGTCGATTCAAATGTTCGATCGCCAGTTCCTTCGAATTCCCGGCCCACTCCAGCCGCGCAATGTAGTTGTCGCGCGGATCGCCCGGGACCTTCATCCAAGTCGTCGGCCCGCCGCTCGCGCTCACCACGCCTGCGCGCACCGCGGAATTTGTCGAACCCGGAATCGGAATCGGAATATCCAGCACCGTCGGATACACGCCGAGCCCCGGGTACGGAAACTGCGTCACAATCTCCTTCGGCTTGCCCAGGTTGTAAATCAGTTTGAAAATTCCCACGCCGCTCGTATCAAACTGCCAGTACGCGATCTTCGTTCCGTCCGGGCTCCAGCGGAATCCGTCGCGCACATCCAGCTCTTCCTCGTACACCCAGTCCGACGTTCCATTCACAATCGTCGCCGAGCCGTCGCTCGTGAGCGGCGTGATTTTCCCAGACGCCAGATCTTCCGCATAAATATTGTTCGCGCGCACGTACGCCACACGCGTCCCATCCGGCGAGAATTTTGCGAACATCAGCGTCGAAGCCACCGCATCGCCGCCGAGTTTTTTCAGCGTGCCGCTTGCGATGTCCAGCACCCAATAATCTCCGCGCGTCGGCCTGCGCCACACGGGCACGCCATTCGTGTAAATCAGCAGCTTCGATTTGTCTTTCGTCCACCCGTAGTCTTCGATCTGCAGCGGCGCCTTCGCGCCCGCCGGAATCAGTTTCGACGCCGGCACCAGCACGCTTCGATCCCCTGTCGCAGTCTCGTAGCGAATAATGTCCGCCGCGCCCTGCACCGACCCCGAAGGCTCCACAGTCGTGAACGCCGCGCCGTCATCGAGCCATCGCGCCGGTCCCGGATACTTCACCTCGAAATCAGGCGACGCGTATATCCGGTGCAGCAGCGCATCCGATTCCGCCGACACCTGCGCGCGCGCAGGCGGCGCAATGGCAATCGCTGCAAAGATCGCCGCAAGAAACGCTGAAGCAAAAACGCGGGCGGGAATTCCGATCGAGCGGCGTGACGCTGAACTAAGCGATGTCATCAACATTCCTCTGTGATCCTGAAATTGTGCGCTTCGATTATTCCGCGGAAGATTTCTTAAAGCTGCTTTCCTGAATTCCCCTGCCGTTGTCCGGCTGCAGCGGCCGCGCGTTGTTCGGGAAGAATTTCGCAAACGCCGCGATCTGCGCCGACGAAACCTCCACCGGCTTCTGCATCACGTACCACGTAACGCCCTCGGAGCACGGCGGAATCGTCAGCGAACCCGAAAACGTGTAGTAGTTGTGGTCGTTCGGCAGAAAATCCTCGGCGTTCAACTGCACTTTTTTGTACTCTGCCTCTTTTCCTACGTCGGTCGGTAATTTACCCCACAGCACGTGTAGCGGATAATTTTCGCTGCCCGCCTTCATCAGCACCGCTACCACCAGCAACTGTCCCTGCGCGTTGCGATGCACCAGGTGCAACTCGAGATCAGCGCGCTGTCCGTCGATCGCCGTCTCGCTCGGATGGTGAAAATGAAATTGCACCAGGTTATAAACCGACCCGTTCACCGTGATGCTGCTGCCCTCGCCGTAATTCACCTGCACCGTGTAGCCGGTGTTGACGATTTTCAGCGGCGTCAGTTTGTAGTCGAACTTGATCGGCGAAAGCTCCGCAGGCGCCGCGCCGTTAATATCGATCGGCGATTGATGCGTCCCCGTCTTGCACGCCGCATAAGATGGATCGAGATCGCCCCACTGCGCCGGCCCCGTAGGCGCCTCGTACGTCCAAGCCGCCGGAAATTTCGGTGCCACGTATTGCGCAAACGCGCCGTCAGCCGCAAAAAGTCCAGCCACCACTAAAATTGCAAACGTACCGATTCGAACGTGACGCCATAGCATCTTCGTCTCTCCTAGGCGGAATGGCGAGCGTAGCACCCCATTTTCGTTTCCATCCAACAAATTTTGCGCACTCAGTAGGACAGCCCCTCAGCCTGTGTGCACCCCGCTCTCAGCGGGGGGTGCCGTTGAAGTTGCCTCAGGCGAGCGCAGCGAGCTGTAACATAGACTGTCAGTCGGTGCCGGCCTTGGTCCCAGGTCGAGCCATAGCGCCCACACCTCGCTCCACACGAACCGCCCCGCTGCCCGAAATCTTTTTCTTCCGTCTTCGCATCCTTTTCCCCCGCCCCAACACCCAATGCCGTAGCACCCGCATTCCGTGATAAGAATTACGTGACACCTAACGACGTTACGCAATTTCCGGAGGCCACGATGGCAACAGAATGTAAACACTTCTCGCAGATCAAAAACGTAAAGCCGCACACCAACGGCTGCGAAGAGTGCCTCAAAATGCATGACACGTGGGTTCACCTCCGCCTCTGTCTCGAGTGTGGCCACGTAGGCTGCTGCGATTCGTCAAAGAACAAGCACGCCACCAAGCACTTCCACGCCACGAAACACGCCATCATGCAATCGATCGAGCCCGGCGAAAGCTGGAAGTGGTGCTACATCGACGAAATGCTTTTCGACAACTGAGTACAGGACCACGGGGGCGTGCGGATGAAATTGGCTATACGGTTGGCGATGGCGGTGGTGCTCGTGTGCACGCTCAGCGCAAAGCCGGCGCGCGCGCAGGAATCGAATCCCCCATTGAAGCCCGTCGTCCCGCCACTGCAGTTCGCCAATCTCGGCGACCTGAAATTGCAATCCGGAAAAGTGATCCACGATTTCCGGCTCGCTTATCGCACCGCCGGCACGCTCAACGCCGCAAAGTCGAACACCGTCCTCTTCCCCACCTGGCTCGGCGGCAAAAGCGAAGATCTCGCCAACCTGATCGGCCCGGCCAACGTCTTCGACACCAACAAATATTTTGTCGTCACCATCGACGCGATCGGCAACGGCGTCTCCTCCTCACCCTCGAACAGCAAAACGCAGCCCCGCCTGGATTTTCCCGAGTTCACAATTCGCGACATGGTGGAGAGCGAGTACCGGCTCGCCACCGAAGTGCTTCACGTCACGCACGTCCACGCGATCACCGGTATTTCGATGGGAGGCATGCAGACGTTCGAGTGGATTGTCGCGTATCCCGATTTCATGGACGTCGCCGTCCCCATCGTCGGCTCGCCGCAGTCCACCGCCTACGACAAGCTCCTGTGGACCAGCCAGATCGACGCGCTCAAACTCGATCCCGAATGGAAAGACGGCAAGGGCACGAAGTCCATGGCCGGCGGTTACGCTATTTACGCCGAAATCGAATCGATGAATATCAGCTCGCCCGCATATCGCGTCGCGCTAACGCCGCCGGGTGACTTCGCAACCTTCCTCACCAAGGCCCGAGCCGATTACAAAGGCTCCGCGCTCAGCGCATGCGACGACATCCGCCAGCGCCAGGCCATCATGTCGCTCGATATCCCGGGCGAATATTCCACCACGCTCGCCGATCTGCCGAAGCGCGTTCACGCGAAAGTTTTCGTCGTCGTCTCGCCCGAAGACCACATGGTCAATCCCGAACCCGCCATCGCGTACGCCAAAGCCTCCGGCTCCCCTCTCCTCCTAATGAACACGCCCTGCGGCCACTTAAGCCCCGACTGTGTCTCCACCGGCCCCCTAGTCGCCCAATTCCTAGCCAACCCAAGCTCCGTCCAATCCCAAACCCTCTCCGGCCCTGCCAAGTAGCGCGGCCGACCTCCGCAAAAACACTCCATCCAATTCAAGAGATTCATTGCAGGCGGGGTAATCGCCACGAGATCCCGGCGGGGCCCGGGATCTCGGGCTGTGGTTGGTCCAGGTACCAACTCAGTCCGGTTAACTGTGGCGCGCTAGGGCGAGTCGCAGGGGCGACTTCACCCGTCCTCGCGCGGGTTCCACAGCCAGCAAGACGGAACAACGCACGGGCTTGAGATTCGCAAGAGTCGTTTCAGGTTACAAAAAAAGCGTCGGACAGCCGACCCGGCTGTCCTCCGGCCATTCCGGGTGCCGCGCCCTTCATTTCGCGAAATCGCGAAATGACCCTGAGGAATGCCAGTGGCATGACGAACGGGGTTTCCCGGTGCGTAGCACCGCTCGCACACGTAGCTACTCGTACCGCAACGCCACCATCGGATCCACCGCCATAGCTCGCCGCGCAGGAATGTAAATCGCCAGCAGCGCCACTGCCGACAAAATCACCGCCGTCGCCGCGAACGACACCGGATCTGCCGAACTCACGCCGTAAAGCTCCGACGCCAGCGCCCGCGTCAGCACGAGCGTAGCCACGAGTCCGACCACAATCCCCGCGAGCACGAGCCGTCCACTCTGCACCACAAGCATCCGCAGCACATCCATCGGCTGCGCGCCCAGCGCCATGCGCACGCCAATTTCCTGCACGCGCTGCGTCACGTTGAATCGCACCAATCCAAATAATCCAATCGCCGCAAGCGCGAGCGCCATCGCCGCAAACACCGTCAGCAGCGCCACCACCGACCTCCGCGGCCCCAGCGACAGCGCGATGCGCTGATCCATCGTCTTCACATCCGAGATCGGCTGGTTCGGATCCACAGAAGCAAACGCCGCGCGCAACGCCTGCGTCGCTGAAGTGGCGCTTCCGCTCGACCGCACCACAAAAAACGTAGCTGGCGCGTCCGCTTGATACATCGAGTAATAATAGACGCCCTTCGCTTCGCCCTCCGCGTTCATTCCCGCGCCTTCTTCTCCCACAACAGTCGAATGCCGCACAGGCGCGACCAATCCCACGATCGTGGCCCAATCGCCTTTCTGGCCGCCGCGGATTTGTTGCCCGATCGGATCCTGATTCGGCCAATACAGCTTCGCGAGATTTTCATCGATGATGGCCACGCGTCCCGCGCCCTCAGAGTCCGAGGGCGTGAACGTCCGTCCGCGAATGAGGTTGATGCCCATCGTCTCGAAATAATTCGGGCTCACCACGCGAATATCCCCGTGAGGGCCGGGATCACTGGGAAGCGTCTGCCGGCCCTGAATCTCAAACGACGCGGAACCACCCACGCCACTGAAAGGCAATGGAGACACGGCCGCCGCGGAGGTGACTCCGGCAGTATTCTGCAAACGTTCGAGCGTCACGCGCACGAACGCGATCTGCTTTGCCGGCGTGTCGTACGAACGCTGCGGCAGCGCCGTAGCGGCGGTGAGCAGACCGTGCGGCCGGAAACCCACATTCACGTCCTGCATTTTCGCCAGGCTGTGCAGAAAAATTCCCGCGCCCGCGAGCAACACAAGCGAAAGCGCGAGCTGCCCCACGACGAGTGAATCGCGGAAATAATGGTGCGCACGGCTTACGTGCGCCGCACCGCGCCCTGCATTCAGATTTTCCTGCGGATCCACGCGCGCGACCTGCACGGCCGGCACGGCGCCGAAAATCAGCGCCGAGAATAGCGACGCAGCGCAGGTAAATCCCAGCACATAGGAATCCATGTGAACGGTGATCGCCGCGCCCAGATTTCCCTCCGCGAGCAATAGCAGCGCACGAATCGCAACATAAGCGAGGCCGATGCCGACAACTGTTCCCGCAACCGCGAGCACCAGACTCTCTGTAAGAATCTGCCGCGCCATTCGCGCCGGCGACGCGCCAAGCGCGGTGCGAACTGCGAATTCACGCTTCCGTGCCGACGCGCGCGCCAGCAACAATCCCGCCACGTTCGCGCACGCGATCAATAGCACGAGGCCCACCGCACCAAGCAGCACCAGCAACGGCGTCCGCACGTCGCCATACAGCAGCCGCGCGATCGGCACGGAAAACAGTCCCCATCCGGAATTCTTCGGGTAGTCGATGCCGGCCGTATCGATGAAGCGCTGAGTGATCACGCCCATCACCGCCGCCGCTCGGTCAGCCGTGACGCCGGGCTGCAAGCGCGCGATAGCGAAATAGCGTTCATTGAAAAAGTTATTGCGATCGAACTCAGCAGGCGCGAGCCCCATAGGCGACCAGATGTCCACGCCGGCGGGCCAGTCAAAATCCGCGCGCATCACGCCGACAACTTTATAGCTCTGCTGATTCAGTTCGATCGACCGTCCAACGATCGACGAATCGGAACCAAAAATCGTCTTCCACGCGCGATTCGACAACACCACCACCGAATTCGCTCCCGGCTGATCCTCTTCCGGTGTGAACGTTCGCCCCAGATACGGCGTCGCGCCAAGCACCTCGAACCACTGCTGCGTCACCTGCGATCCCACCAGGCGCACCGGGAATCCGCCCGCCGAATAATTGAAATCCATGCCCTGCTCGAGCGCCACCGAGCTAAACGTGCCCGCTTCGTGCCGGACCAGATCGAAATCCGGCACGGAAATCTGAATGCTATCGAGGCGAAGCGAAACGTACCGCGCGCGCGGCGCCACCACTCGCTCCGGATGATCGATTCCCGCGGGATGGAGCAGCAGCCCGTTTACTACGCTGAAAATCGCTGTGTTCGCGCCGATGCCAAGCGCCAGCGTCAGCACCGCAATCGCGGCGAACCCCGGCGATTTCGCCAGGAGCCGCAGCGTGTACTTCAGGTCTTGCACGAATGTGTTCATCGGCGACTCCCGCGACGGCGAGTTTCAGACGGCGTAAGCGCACGCAAGAGTCACGCAGGCGCACTTCGCCCGGCTGGTGATTGAAGGTACGCGCAAGTACGCCCGGAAGTTCACCGAAAAATGCTACAGAGCGGGCAATCAGCAAGCCGGAGGGCCGAACAGCTACAAAACGGTGACGACTGCTACTTCGTGGACTTCACTTTCGAAAGCTTGAGAGTCATCTCCAAATCGCGCCTCGTATCAAAGTTCGAAATCGTGCGCGTCGGCGAGAGCGTCTCGTTGTGCTCCGCGTAAATCTCGTAATCGACGTTGGGATCGAGCCCGCTGAACCGGTACGTCGCCGTGTCGTCCGCGATGTACGTCTTCACCGCCAGCGTCTTCAAATTTTTCAGGTACACCACGCTGGAAGGAACCGGATTCTCCTGCTTATCGATCACCGTGCCGTGCACCACGCGCAGCTGCGCCTCGGCTTTCTTCTGGGCCTTGGTCTGCGGAGGGTCTTGGTCGAGCGGCTGAACCTTCGGTGCAACCTGCGCCGAACAGGCCGGCGCAAGCGCGGAAAAACCACCAACACAAAGTAGAAATGCGAACAGTGCGGCGAAGCGGAAGGGTTTCACAATGTCCTTGGATGCGCGCGAACTTGAGCTGGTTTCAGAACGTTTCCAAGCGCGATCTCACTCACCGCAAGCAACTGCCCGCGGCCGGACGCAAAGCAACAACGCGTCTACTCGTCCTCGTCCGGATTCTCCAGGTCGCGCTCGCCGTCCTCTTCTTCCTCGTCTTCCTCTTCGTCTTCTTTCTCGGCGCTCGATTCTTCTTCTTCGTCCTCATCGTCGTCATCGTCATCTTCGGAAATCTTGATCAGATGGACGGGATGAGTCTGCGTCACTTCGAGTTCAGCATCGCACTCGGGGCAGCCGACGATTTCGCCTTCCTCGACTTCGTCTTCGTCGAGATCAATTTCGGTGTCGCATTCCGGACAACGTGTCACGGGCCAAGTCTCCTTTCACGAGGGAAGGTCAGCTCGCGGAGTATTATATACCGCGAGGCAAATTGAAAAAGGCCACGGATGGGAAAGAGTGACCTCGAAACGTGAATATCCCGATAGGCCACTGGTAGGCGTCGGCGGCGTGGTGATCCACGGCGGCCGGACTCTACTGATCAAGCGCGGCGGCCCTCCCCTCGAAGGTCAATGGTCGATCCCCGGCGGAATGCTCGAGCTCGGCGAAACTTTACGCGAAGGCGCGGCGCGTGAACTCCTCGAAGAAACCGGCTTGACCGTCCGAGTCGGCGAGCTAGTCGAAGTCTTCGAACGCATTTTCCCCGACGACACCGGAAAAATCCGCTATCACTTCGTCATTCACGATTTCCTCTGCGAAGTCATCAGCGGCGAACCACGCGCCGCCAGCGACGTAACCGACGTAGCCTGGGCCACCCGCGACGAACTCCCCTCCTTCGAACTCACCGAAACCGCCACCCGCGTCCTCCTCCGCGCCTTCGCCATGGCAAATCCGTAGTAGGACAGGCTCTAAGCGGGATGTGCCCTAGTCGCGCGCAGCGCGATGTAGTTTAGACTTTCGAGTCTGAGCGCGACCAACTCTCAGTTGGTCGCGGGTTTAGCAATCCCGAGTCCCGAGATTCCGCCAATTTGCGCACGCGAATATATCGTGTTACGATATATCCACCATGCACCGCCCAACGTCCAACGCCCATGAGAAACTGTTGCGCCGCCTAGCCGAGTTCCGCTTCCAACTCCGCCGATTCCTCCTCTACAGCGAACGCGCCGCAGCGCACGCCGGCGTCCAGCCACAGCAACACCAGCTCCTCCTCCAAATCGCCGGCAAGCCCTCCGACGCCCTCGCCACGATCGCCTACGCCGCCGAACGCCTCGGCCTGCAACACCACAGTGTCGTTGAACTCGTCGATCGCTCCGTGCGCGAGCGCCTCATCGAACGCGGCGAAGATCCCGCAGACGCCCGCCGCGTAATTCTCACCGTCACAAAGAAAGGCCGCCGCGTCCTCGACGAACTCTCCACCGATCACGCCACCGAATTAAGCGAAATGGGTCCGCGACTCGCGCAAGCGCTCCATGGAATCGGAACCACCAAACAAAAAACGCGCCGCACAACAGCGCGCAAACGCACCGAAAGGCCGAAACAACAATGAACTCCCATCCATCCGCCCTCCGCGATTTCACCGTGGACCGCCGCGTCTGGCTCCTCTCAGCCGTCGCCGTCGTCATCGGAGCCGGCGGCGCCGTCCTCGCCGTACTGCTCCTCAAATGCATCGCGCTCGCAACGAACATTTTTTATTACCATCGCATTAGTTTCGCGAACGTCAGCCCCGCAGGCAGCACGCTCGGCGTCTTCATGCCTCTCGTTCCCATCATTGGCGGCCTCATCGTCGGCGTGATGGCCCGCTACGGCTCGGAAAAAATTCGTGGCCACGGTATTCCCGAAGCGATCGAAGCAATTTTGCTGCGCGGCGCGCGCGTCGAACCCGTCGTCGCGTTGTTGAAGCCCATCTCCGCCGCAATCTCGATCGGCTCCGGCGGCCCGTTTGGCGCCGAAGGTCCGATCATCATGACGGGCGGCGCCTTCGGCTCGCTCGTCGCGCAGTGGATCCGCCTCACAGACGCCGAACGCACCACGCTACTCGTCGCCGGCGCCGCGGCCGGAATGTCCGCCACATTCGCTTCGCCACTCGCGGCGATCCTGCTCGCCACGGAATTGCTCCTCTTCGAATGGCGGCCGCGCAGCCTCGCGCCCGTTGCATTTGCAAGCATCACGGCTGCAATTTTGCGCGTGCGCTGGCTCGGCGCCGGCCCGCTCTTCCCCGTCCCTGAAATGGGCGCGATGCTTTCCGGCAAAATCGCCATCGGCGCGATTCTCACCGGCCTTCTGATCGGCGTGCTCGCGGCAGGCATGAGCCGCATGATGTACGGCTTCGAAGATCTTTTCGCAAAGCTGCCGGTGCACTGGATGTGGTGGCCGGCGATCGGAGGAATCGGCATCGGCGTCGGCGGAATATTTTTTCCGCGCGGCCTCGGAGTCGGCTACGACAACATCGCCGAGCTCCTCCGCGGCAACGCGCCGCTCGCGCTGCTCGTTGGCCTGCTGGTCGCGAAAAGCTTGATGTGGGCGTTTTCGCTCGGCTCGGGAACTTCCGGCGGCGTGCTCGCACCTCTACTCATGATCGGCGGCGCGGCCGGAGAATTGCTCGCGCACTTGGCTGGGGCAAGCGTAGAGATGCAGGCGCTGTGGGCGATGGTCGGAATGGCCGCAATGCTTTCGGGTTCGCTGGGCGTGCCACTCACGGCGATCGCTTTCACTCTCGAGATCACGCATTCGATCGGCGCGATGGCGCCGGTGATGATGTCCTGCATCGGCGCATATCTCGTCACATCGTTGATCCTGCCGCGCTCGATCCTCACAGAAAAAATCAGCCGCCGCGGATTCCACCTCACGCGCGAGTACGGTGTCGATCCGCTGGAAATGGTTTCGGTGAACGAAGTGATGTCCGCATCGCCGGCGTGCGACCCCGCCTCACAGCTGCCCGAGTATTACGCCTTCGGCGACGAAACTTCACGCACCGCCGCAGAACGCATGGCCACCACAGGTCTCGACCAACTCGCCGTAGTCGATCGCACCACGAAGAAAATCTGCGGCAGGGTCACGCTGCACGACCTGCTCGCAGGCCGCAAACGCGCCATCGATCGCGAGAACGAACGCGTCCGCGTCTTCTCCGCGCGCATCCCAGGCGAACGCTCCGTAGCGCGATAATCCGGCCTCCACAAGCGCGAAGCAGGTCAGCACATCACGCCATGACGGGATGCACTGAGCGCATGCCGGATTCAACGTGTCGCGCACGCTCCAGCGCGGCCGCCACCGACGCGCAAAAGTTTTCCTCGCCGACGTGGCGGTCAAACCCGGCGCGGCGCATGCGCAGCATCGGCTGCTCCCGCGCGCCGCAAACAATCAACACGCGCCCCGATTCGCGCACGCGATCGGCCAACGTTTCGAGCGCCTGAATGCCGGTGGCGTCGATCGCCGTCATGTTCCGCAATCGCAAAATCACAACGTGCGGCAGCTGCGGCAGCCGTGCATAGAGCGCATCGATCTTGTCCGTCGCTCCAAAAAGAAACGGCCCGTGAATCCGGAAGATACTCACGTATTCCGGACTATCCTTCTGCTGCAGAATGTGCGCTTCGCCGTCGCGCAAATATTCCGGCGTCACTTCTGAAACTGTTGTGGTCTGCGTCACCTTCCGGATGTAAACCAACGACGCGAGAATCATTCCCGCTTCCACCGCCACCGTAAGATCGGCGAACACCGTCAGCGCGAACGTGACGAGCCACACGCCGATTTCGAGCGAAGACAGCCGCAAAATCCCTGGAATCTCGTGCCACTCCCCCATCCCGTAGGAAACCACCAAGAGAATTGCGGCCAGCACCGTGAGCGGAATGAATTGCGCAAGCGGCGCCGCAAACAGCACGATCGCCAGCAGCGTGAGCGAATGAATCATTCCCGCCACCGGAGTTTTCGCGCCCGACCGGATATTTGTAGCCGTTCGCGCGATCGCGCCTGTGGCGGGCAAGCCTCCGGCAAGCGGTGAAAGCACGTTCGCGATGCCCTGCGCCACCAGTTCAACATTGGGGTTGTGGCGATCGCCGCTCAAGCGATCCGACACCACGGCGGACATGAGCGACTCGATCGCGCCCAGCATTGCCAGCGCAATCGCAGGAGAAATCAGTGGCCGCACGATATCGATGCGAAATTGCGGAATGTGAATCACCGGAAAGCCCGAGGGAATTCCGCCAAAGCGCGTGCCAATTGTCGCCACCGGCAACTTCAACGCCACAACGGCGGCCGTTGCGGCAAACAGCACCACGATGTACCCAGGCACGCGCTGCACGTAGAGCCGGAAAATAATGATTACCGCGAGCGCCGCAACGCCGAGCGACGTCTCCGGCGGCGACAACGTCCAAAACTGGTGCGCGAGCACGGACACACGCGCCGCGAATTCGCCCGGCACTTTGTCGATCTTCAACCCGAAAAAATCTTTGATCTGCGTGCTGGCGATCAATACTGCAATGCCGTTAGTGAATCCGATCACCACCGGGCGCGGAATAAATTTAACGGCCCCGCCGAGGCCGGTGATGCCCAGCAGCATCAGCATCACGCCGGCCATCATCGTGCACATGAAAAGTCCATCGACGCCGTACTTCGCGACGATTCCGTAAACCACTACAACGAACGCGCCGGTGGGCCCTCCGATTTGCGTCGAAGATCCACCGAGCGCAGAAATCGCAAACCCCGCGACGATCGCGCAATAAAGCCCGGACTGCGGCGGCACTCCCGACGCAATCGCGAACGCCATCGCCAGCGGCAGCGCCACCAGGCCCACGGTAATTCCCGCGAGCAGGTCGCCGAAAAAAATCCGCCGTGAGTAATGACGCAGTAAGACAACAGATTTAGGGAGCCAATCGCTCATAGATACGGAATCGTCCACAGGCGCGAATGCCTTCAGTCCACGCGAGCGGACCAATCACTAGTATCGCCGGGCGCACGAACCAGCCGAGGTGACGCACGTCACCAGTGAAAACGAATCAATGGCGCGCTACGAAACCAGCCTAAGCCGTGTGGTCGTGATGAGAGTGGAATTTGGAATCGTGGCACGCACCGCGGAAGGGCGCCGTGAAAATGCGGCGGATCGCGTGCAGCAACTTTCGAAACAACGTCGGCTTTTCGTACTGCCGCCAAGCTCTCTGTGTCATAGGGCCCAACCGCTCGCTGCGCAAAACCATCCACGCAGCGTCGAAACTTTCACGTCAACTAACTCGCTGCAGCCTCAGACAGCCGCCCGTACCGCCGCTCGCGCCCCAGAAAATCCTCCACGGCGGATTCCAGGTCGGACGCTTTGAAGTCCGGCCACATCACCGGCGTGAAAAATAGCTCAGCGTACGCGCATTCCCACAACATGAAATCGCTCAGTCGCCGGTCGCCGCCGGTTCGAATCAGCAAATCCACGTCCAGCGCCGCGCCGGTCGAATGCGTCACCTCGCCCAGCCGCTTCGCGAATTCGCGCTGCGAAACTTCCAGGCTACTCATCATCCAGCACGCCGCGCGCAAAATCGCATCACGCGACGAGTAATCCACAGCAATGCGCAGCTCGAGCGCGCGTCCCGCGGCTGTAGCGCGCTCCGCGGCATCGATCGATTGTTTCAGTGAAGGCGGCAGCCTGTCGCGGCGCCCGATCACGCGCAACCGGATTCCCTCCGTCACGCACTTCGGCGCTTCCGCGCGAAAATATTCTTCCAGCAAGCCGAGTAGCGCATTCACTTCGCTCATCGGCCGGCCCCAGTTGTCACTCGAAAACGCGTACAGGGTCAGCGTGCCGATACCCAGCCCCGGAGCGGCGCGCACCACGCGGCGCACAGATTCCACTCCCGCGCGATGCCCTTCCGACCGCGCAAGTCCCCGCTGCCCGGCCCAGCGTCCATTGCCATCCAAAAGTATCGCGACGTGAAGTCCGTTCGATGTTGCCGTCTGCTGGACGAGTTTGTTGATGGGTACGCTCATCGATTTATCCGCGTTATGAATTTGGTAGTAGCGCTAGCCTTCCCGCGTCACACGTATCAAAGCTTCCATATGATCCAGATATTTTTCCAGCGCGCGCCGGCCTGATGCGGACAGGCGATACTCCGTCTTCGGCACGCGGCCATCGAACGATTTCGCGCAGTCGATGTATCCCGCATCTTCCAGCTTGCGCGCGTGTACGCTCAGGTTTCCGTCGGTCACGCGCAGCAGTCCCTTCAGGTCATTGAACGTGAGCGACGCGTTCACCGCCAGCGCGCTGATGATCGCAAGCCTCGTCCGCTCGTGAATCAGCCGATCGAGATTGGTCGCCTGCGCTTCCGTTCCCGCCGCGCGCCGTGCGCGTTCCGCTCCGTCGTTTCGCTCTGGGCGCGTCGTGCGCACAGCATTCGATTTAGCCGCCATATTTCCTCGCAATCATCGCACCGAAAAGTATATGAAGCCCGCCAAAGCCGGCCGCGAGAAACCAATTACTCCAGCTCGATGGGCAAAAAAGCGCCACCGCGCCGAGCACCATAAAGCAGAGACCCATCAGCGGAACGATTCGAATCGAAAACGCTCCACCCGTCACCACGCCCGTGCCATATAGAAGTAGCCACTCCGCGGGAATCGGTTCGATGTTCGCATTGCGCACGTTCATCGCGATCAGCAGCGCGCCCACGAACAGCGGCGGAGCAAAACTGTAAGCGAAACGCCGTCCAGGCCCCGAGAACACCGGCGTGCCCGCACTTCGCGCCTTCGAATACGTAGTCCACACCGCGATTCCAACCGCGACGATCGCCTCAGCCATCCACGTGCCCAACCACCCGATCGACGAAGTCTGCCGCGACGCGATCACCGCCGCTCCTAGCGCCGTGATCCCCATTGCCACTCCGCCCCAGCCGGGAACGGCCGTGAACGAGCTGGCTCGCTCCATCGTTTCGCGGATGAAGCGCAGGTTGTCTCGGGCGTGGTCGTCGATCGCCAGCGGCGTTGGAGAACCGCCGGGGCGCGATGCCGGAAACTTGGAAGACGCCATACGTTGAGCATAAGCAGCCTAACTGCATCTGTCAAGTACTTTACATAATAAAGTTCGATGAAACTCTCGTGAAAAATAGCCGCCGAAAGCCATTCCCGGTTGTGCACCGTCTAAGTGGCGGCTATGCTGCATCAGCTTCTAATAAAGATGAGGAGACAGCGGATGAAAAAGATTCTGGCAGCACTGGTAATCCTGGCTTGTACGGGCCTTGCGGCATCCACGCAGGCGCAGACTCCGGCTCCCGCGGCAGACGCTTCGAAAAATCCCGTGACGGACATGCTGCGCCAGGTTCTCGGTCGCGCCGCGCAAAACCAGGTGGCCGCGGCGGATGCAATGCCGGCGGACAAATACAGCTACAAGCCCACGCCCGAACAAATCACCTTCGGCCATTTGATCGTGCACATCATCAACTCCAATAATCTCGTCTGCTCGGCGTACGGCGGCACCACCGCGACCACCGAAAAACCGGCCGACACCGACTCGAAAGACAAGCTGATGCCGCAGCTCAAGGCTTCCTTCGACCTCTGCACGCAGGCGTTTGCGAAGGCCGACGATTCAAACCTCGGCGAATCGATCAAAGTTTTCGGCGACCGGCAAATCTCGCGCGGCGGCGTGATCATTATTCTGGCCAGCGAATTCGCCGACCACTACGGCATGCAAGCGATGTACTTGCGGCTAAACGGACTCGTCCCGCCGACGGCCAAGAAGAATTAAAAGAAGTCAGAAGACGGTGCGGCTACTTCGGATAACGTCCGAACAACTGGTTCCAGCGGATATAGATCAGATCGCCAAACATCGTGAGGCTGGCGCGCACGACGTGCACTTTCGTCGCTTCGTCGTGCGCCCACCGCACCGGCACTTCCGCGATGCGCAAACCATGCCGCTTCGCCAGAAACAAAACCTCCGGATCGAATCCCCACCCCAGAATCCGCTGCTGCTCGAAAACAATGCGCGACGCCTCGCGCTCAAACACTTTGAACCCGCATTGCGTATCGTGAATCGGCAGCCACGTAAAGAGCCGCACCAGCGCGTTGAAAATAATTCCCGCCATCTCGCGCAGTTGCGACTGCCGAACCGAGATCAGCGAACGGTCGATCGCGCGCGACCCGATCGCCACCTGATTCCCTTTCTTCAGCGCGTCGAATAATTTTTCAGACTCTTCGATCGGCGCCGATAAATCCGCGTCCGTGAAAAGCGCCAGCCGCCCGCGCGATTCCAGCATGCCGTGCCGCACGCTGTAGCCCTTCCCTTGGTTGCCCGGATTCGAAAGCAGCCGCACCGACGGCCACTGCCGCGCCCAATCGCGCGCCACTTGCGCCGTGCCGTCCGTCGATCCGTCGTCCACCACGATCACTTCGATCTGGTCGAGCGGCAACGGACGTCCCTCGAAATATTCGCGGATGCGAGCCAGCGTTCGCGGGAGCCGCTTTTCTTCGTTGTAGGAAGGAATGATGATCGAAAGCTCGGGGCCCAAACTCATTTTTCCAGGGCGCCATCGGGGCGCAAACGCCAGCCGTGCAATCCCAGCAGCGGAACGAACCGGCACGGAAACAGCGTTTGCTGCGTGACGCGATTTTCTTTTTTCACCAGCAGCATCAAGTCCTGCTGCTCCGCATTTCCAACCGGAATCACCAGGCGCCCGCCCTCCGCCAGCTGATCCACCAGCGTCGCAGGCACAGCCGGCGCCGCCGCGCTCACCAGGATCGCGTTATACGGCGAAGCCATCGGCCACCCGAGCGAACCATCACCCGCAAAAATGTTCACGTTCCTGTACCCGAGCCGGTTCAGCCGCTCGCGCGCCGTCGCCACAAGTTGCGTGCGGAATTCCACCGCGAACACCTCGCGCGCGAGATACGAAAGCACCGCCGCCTGGTAACCCGACCCGCACCCGACCTCGAGCACACGATCTGTGGGCTCAATCGCCAGCGCTTCCGCGGCAGCCGCCACCATGTACGGCTGCGAGATCGTCTGCGCTTCGCCAATCTGCAGCGGTTTATCGTCGTACGCTTCGCCCACGCACGACGCCGGCACAAATTCATGCCGCGGCACCGCCAGCATCGCATCCAGCACCCGCGGCGACGCAATCCCGCGCTCGCGAATTTGCCGCGCAACCATTTCTTTCCGCGCGGAGTCGAACTGTAGCGTTGCCGTGGCCGTGCCCGCGCCGTTTGCGCTCATGGTAGCAATCCCGTTTTTACTGGCGGCTGGGAATTCCCGTCGATTACTTCCACACCTGCGAGCCGTGCGATTCGTTTTGGCGGACCGCTGAGACCAGGAAGGCTCACTCGGCTGAAATTATCACAGGAAATGCGCGGCTGCTACTGGAACTCAATTCATCGAAGTAGCAGGTCACCCGAGCCATAAACGCGCCGGCACCGGAATTGCATAGCTGCACCTCGTTCGATACAGTTCTAAGGTTCGTTTGTCAGGGCGGACAGAAGCCCGGACCAACCACAGGAGATCCGATGAAGTTTCAGAATGCCCTGATTTTGGCGGCCTGTTCGGCGTTCACTCTCGCCGCCGCCCCGGCACACGCGCAAGCCGCACCCGGCACCGCGCCCGCACAGAAGCCGGCCGCACAAGCCGCCGCGCCCGCCGAAAAGCTCGACCCCGCGAAGGAAGCCGCCATTCGCCACTTGCTCGACCTCACCGAAATTTCCAAGATGGGCGACAACATTTCCGCCGGCATCTCCCGCGAAGTTCAAAACGCCGCCGGCCGCGCCGTCGCGCAGGATCAAGTTCCGAAGTTCATGCAGGAATTCAGCGCGAAATTCACCACTGCCGCCCCGGCCAGCAAAGTCACTGACGCAATCGTTCCGATTTACGCAAAGCACTTCACGCTCGAAGAAATTCAAGGCCTCACCAAATTCTACGAGTCGCCGCTCGGCCAGAAGCTCGTGAAGGAAATGCCGGCCGTCGTGCAGGAATCGCAGAACGTCGGCGTCGAAATGGATGAAGCCGCGGCTCTCGTAGTCCTCCGCGGAATGCAGGACGAATATCCCGTGCTGAAACAGATGCTGCCGCCGGATCCGAATGCTCCCGCGCCGGCCGCTCCTGCCGCAACTCCAACGCCGGGTGCAGGCGCCGGTGATTCGGGCGCATCTTCTGCTCCTCCGCCGAAGAACGTCCAGCCGGGCACGCCCGCCACGCCGAAGCAGTAATTTTTTTCGGCGCGCTCTTGAGGGCGCAATGAAACACGTCACGATGAACGACAACATGAAACTAACGAGGAGGCCGGTGCTCGCCGGCCTCTTCGCGTTTCTGGCCGCCGTCGCATGCGCGCTCGCCGGAATTCATCCCGCACTCGCGCAATCGCAACAGTCTCCCGCGCAGACCGGCTCGATCACCGTTTCCGCCGCGATCAGCCTCAAAGACGCTCTCGCCCAACTCGGCCCGCTCTACGAAAAACGCGTCCCCGGCGCGAAAATCACCTTCAACTACGGCGGCTCCGGCACGCTCGAGCAGCAAATCGAACAAGGCGCTCCGGCCGACATTTTCTTCTCAGCCGCCGAGCAGCAGATGGATCAGCTCAAAGCCGCCGGCCTCATCGACGGCGCGCCGCACGACATCGTCTCCAATTCCCTCGTACTCATCGCGCCCGCCGGCGACGACGCGCTGAAAACTCTCGAAAATCTTGAAGCCCCCTTCGTGAAAAAAATCGCTCTCGGCGAAACGAAAACCGTTCCCGCCGGAATGTACGCCCAAGAATCCCTCGCCCATCTCGGCCTCTGGGCCGGCCTCACGCCGAAAATCGTCTTCGCGAAAGACGTTCGCGCCGTCCTCACCTACATCGAAACCGGCAACGCCGACGCGGGCTTCGTCTATGAAACCGACGCGCTCAGTTCGAAAAAAGTTCGAGTCGTCACCAAAGTCCCCGACGACACGCACGCGCCAATCGTCTATCCCGCCGCGGTACTGAAAAATTCCAAGAATCCCGAACTCGCGAAAGCCTTCCTCGATTTTCTCGCCGGCTCCGACGCGCGCGTCATCTTCCAGGAATTCGGCTTCGCTCCTCCGCCGGCAGACACCACCGTCATCGAAAAACCTGCCGCCGCAAATTAGTCCCGCTCCGGCTACAATCCTCCTCGCATGGCGCCCGTCACAGACTGGTCTCCGCTTTGGATTTCGCTCGCGACCTCCATCGTCGCGACGATGCTCACCCTCGTCGTCGGCGTCGCCGCGGCGGCGTGGCGCGGACGCAGGCGCGGCCCACTCGCCGTCGTCGTCGATTCGATTTTCCTTTTGCCTCTCGTGCTCCCGCCCACCGTCGTCGGATTTCTGCTGCTCGTGATTTTCGGCCGCCGCAGCCCCATCGGCGCGCTGCTCGCCAAGCTCGACGCGACCATCGTATTTTCCTGGCCCGCCACCGTGATCGCCGCCGCCACGGTTTCTTTTCCGCTGATGTATCTCACCGCTCGCGCCGCGCTCGAGCAGGTCGATCCCACTCTCGCCGAAGCCGCCCGCACTCTCGGTGCCGGCGAATCGCGCGTGTTGCGCGAAATCCTGCTCCCGCTCGCGTGGCCCGGCATCCTCGCCGGCACCGTTCTCGCGTTCGCCCGAGCGCTCGGCGAATTCGGCGCCACCCTAATGATCGCGGGCGACATTCCCGGCCGCACCGAAACAATTCCTCTGGCAATTTATTTCGCGGTGGAATCCGGCGACATGCAGCGTGCCTGGATGTGGTGCGCGATCGATGTGGCGATTTCGCTGGTGCTGCTCGGCGGGCTTTATTACTGGACGAATGCGCAGCGTGCGGCAAGCGGCGTGCGCAAAACTACGCGGAGAACCGATGCCGCTTGAAATTGATATCGAAAAGCAACTCGCAGACTTCACGCTGAACGTGAAATTTCACGCGCCTGACGGGCCCCTCGCAATCCTCGGCGCATCCGGCGCCGGAAAAACGATGTTGCTGCGCTGCATCGCCGGCCTCGAAACGCCCGAACGTGGCCGCATCGTGCTGAAGGGCCGCACGCTTTTCGATTCCGACGCTAACGTTAACCTTCCCGCGCGCGAACGCTGCATCGGCCTGCTCTTCCAGAATTACGCGCTCTTCCCGCACCGCACCGTCGCGCAAAATATCGGCTTCGGCCTCACCGCGCTCACCGCCACCGAACGCGACGCGCGTGTCGCGCATCTCGCAGCGCGTACCCAAGTCGTCGAACTCGTCGGTCGCTCAGCCCGCGAACTTTCCGGCGGCGAACAGCAGCGCGTCGCGCTCGCACGCGCACTGGCAATCGATCCGAAAGCGCTGCTCCTCGACGAACCGCTCTCCGCCATGGACACTCACCTTCGGAGCCAGGTGGAAACGCTTCTCGAAGAAACCTTCCAGTCTCACGCGCGCCCCGCGCTCGTCGTCACCCACAACATCGAAGAAGCCTACCGCATCAGCCAGGACTTGCTCGTCCTCTCGCGCGGCCACGTCGTCGCGCACGGCCCCAAGCACGAAGTCTGGCGCCGCCCCGCCAACACAGAAGTCGCGCGCCTCACCGGCTGCAAAAATATTACCCGCGCTCAAGTCGAGCCGGACGGCACCGTCACCGCCATCGACTGGCGCCTCCGACTCACCCTCGCGCACCCCGCGCCCGCATCCACTCGCTGGATCGGCATCCGCGCCCACCACATCGAATTCCCCGACGCGCTTGCACAAGAAACACCACGCAGCGCACCGCCGCCTCAAAACCAAAACGCGTTCCCTTGCTGGCTGGCTCACCACTCCGAAACGCCCTTTCGCATGACCGTCTTCCTCCGCACCCGCGAACTCGAAAAATCCGAAGACGAAATCGAACTCCAAGCCGAACTCACCAAGCCCGAATGGGACCGCCTCCGCACCATAGAACAACCCTGGCGCGTCCGCCTCTCCCCCGAAAATTTATTTCCGATGGATTCCTAGTCTTGGCGCAGGAGACGCCAGACACGAGCACGGTTGACGCGATCAGCACCGCACCACTATGGGCTGCGGGAGCGAAGCTACCGCTTTGCCACCAACGTCAGCAAATCTCCGACGAAGCCTCGAGCAGCTCCAAACGCAGCCCGCGCACCAACTCAGTGAAAATGCCGTATAAATTTTACGTCGAGCGAATAAGTCCCGTTGATGTCCCGCAGAAACACGATCGAGAGATCCCTCTTCACGTGGTACTCCACCTGAATCAGCTGCTCCTGATCCGAAGCCGCATTCGATGAGTATGTGATTGTGAGGTCCCTCGTCACTTGCTGCTCGATCGTCACACGCGCCGAGGCAGAAGATTCCGTCGTCGTCCCCGCCAAAAACGGATCCACGCGAAAATGGCTGATGCCAAATAAGTGTTCAATTCGCCCGCCCAGCCCGCTCGAAATCGCCTCCGAAAGCAGCGCCGTCGCGCCGTAGTTCTGCCCGCCGCCCGCGCTGCTCGATCGCAACGCGCTTTCCTCGCCCGTGCTCCCAAGCGCCAGCAGCGCGATGATGTCCGTGTCCGGCAGCGGCGGGTCCGACCGGTAGCTCAGCGAAAGTTTGCTCGCGCGCCCCGAAAAGTTGATCGTCACCGCGTACTGGCTGATCGTCGAAGTCGCTTCGATGTTCAGTTCCGGATCCAGCTGAAACGGATTCGCGAAATTGATGTCGCCGCGTGTGAGCGCAAAATTATTCCCGCGGAACGACATTTCTCCGCCCAGCAAGTGAATGTGCCCCAGCAAGATCGGATGATCCGGAGTGCCGCGCAAGTGCAAGTCGCTATCGATTTCCACCTGCGCGCCTGTCCACTCGATGCGCGCGCCCGGCGCGGTGTGGCTCGCCACATCAAACGTAAGATTCCTCATGAACGGCGACGATGACGCGCTGCTGCCCTCCGGGCTCGGCGTAAAAAACGAAGTGATGTCCACGCCCGGCGCAAATAGCAGCCGCTTCAGCTCTACGTTGCCGCTCAGAATCGCCGCGTCCGTCGTGCCGCTCAACTGCAAACTGCCGCCCACCAGCCAGCTCATCCCCGCCGGATATCGCACGCGCACTTGATTCGTCGTCGCCGTGATTTCGTAGCGCACCGGTCCGTCTTCGCCGTACGTCACGCTGCCGCCCAGCGTCAGCTGCCCGCCGCCGGAATCCGCCGTCACGTTTTCAAAAAGCAGCCGGCTGCTGTCAAACACCAGCTCGCCCTTCACGTTGCTCAGCCCAATCGGCGCTTCCGCGTACGATGCCGACGCATTCTGCAAACTCGCGCGGCCTGTGATGCGCGGTTTCGAAAGCGTGCCTTGGATCGCCACGTTCGCGTCCGCTTGTCCCGTCGCCGTCAAATCCGGCACGAGCCCTTTCAGAAGGCCAAGGTTCACCGCGCCCGCAACGTTCACGTGCACCGGGCGGTCGCGATCGAATCGCGCCGATCCCGTGATTTCAAAGTTGCTGTTTGGTCCCGTGATGCGCGCCTGGTTGATGCGCACTTCGTTCCGCCGGTAAGCGAATTGCACCGGTCCGTCGTTGCGCAGCGAAATAAAAAGGTAGTCGAACGATATGAACGAAATATTCGCGTCGATCTCGATCGTGTCCGGCTTTTTCAACTGGCCGGAAAGCGCGAACTCTCCATCCACCACGCTGTGTTTCGTCAGATTTTTCAGGTGCAACCCGCTCTTCAGCAGCGGGTCCAGGTCAAACTGCTTCATCGTCAGCTTGCCGGCGATGTCCTGGTCACCCGTGAGCACCAGCGAAATCTGCCCGGCGAGATTACCGTTCGATTTTTCAGACGCCACGTCCATGCTGATCTTGGCGCCGTCCGAGGTCATGTGTCCGATGAAGTCACCTTGGTCGTCCGTGCCCACCTTCAGCGCGACCACGTGAAAATCGCCCTGCCCTTGCGGCGAACGTATCGGTCCACTTCCGCGCAAGTTGAAATCGATCGTGCCGCCGAGTGGAACGTTTGCCGTCTGCACCGCTTTGATTTCTGAAATCGGAATGTTCAATCCCGCGAGCGTGAAATCCGCCGTCTGCTCCACCGGCTTGTACAACAAGTTCCCCGTAACGCGGCCGTCGTGCCGCCGCAGGTCGGCGCGCGAGATGCGAACCTCATCCGGCGAGTAGCGCAGCTCGCCTGAAAATGAGTCGGCGTGATAGCCCTTCACGTCGATGTTTTCCAGATTTGCGTTCGCGTCAAACGTTGGTGCCGCTTTCGTACCACCCGCTCGAAATGTGCCGCTCACCGTCGCCGTCACCGGATAATTCAATCCAAGCAGCGCCTGAATGTCCGCGCTCGGCGCGTTCTCGATCGTTCCTTCCACGCTAAATTGGCTGTCCGCGGTGAAGCCCCAGTCGTGATCGAAGCCGAGAAACATGTCCATCTTCGCCACGGCGTCACCGCGTTTCACCATCGCATTCGCGAATCGAAAGCCGTCCACCGAGTAATCGATGTTGCCGTCCATCTCGTCAAAAAAATATGTGTCGTAGTGCGCTTCGGTGGCGTGCGCATGCCCCGCAAAACTCGGGCCGCCAATCGGCCCTAGAATCCGTCCTTTAAAAGCAAACTGGCCCTCCAGCGGCACGCGTGGCTCGTCGGGGTCGATCAGGTAATCCACAAACGCTTCCCAATCCGACACGCGCGTGCAGTTCAGATCCAGATCGAGCGTCGAATCTTTTCCGCCCAGAAACCCGTTGAAATCCAGCTGCGTGTGCGGCGTGGTGATCTCGCTGTTCGTCAGCTGGATCACGCGCTTGTCATCCACGTAATCGAAATGCACCACCGCCGTCACCGGCACCGCGCCGGCGTCGAGCACTGTCGGCGGCGTCCATCGGGAATCCCCGTGTGAACGGAAATGCTGGAAATCGCTCACCCAGGTATTTTCCGAAACCACATCGACGATGCCTTCCCAGCGCAGCTTATCCAGCGGAAAACTCGGATTGTTCACCGCATCGAATGCATCCGCGAGGCTCGCGCCGCTGAAGTGCGTATTCGTCTTGAACGCCAGCGTCTTCATGTCCATCTCGACGCGGCCGTCCAGCGCACCTTCCAGCGCGTGAACGTTGAAATTCGGAATCACCAGCAGCTGCTTCGTGATCTGGTAGTCGCCCCACGCCGATAAATTCGTCGCGTGAAACCACTCATACGGCAGCTTGATGTCGTGCGACGAAAAATGCCCCGCCCCCGACCAGTCGTTCGCGGCCAGCCGCGCGTTCCCCGAAAAATCCGTCACCGCATCGGGAACTAGCGGCGCCTTTACGATCGTTCGCACATCCTCGAGCGACAGCTTGCCGCGGTAGTGCACATCCCACACCGGAGTTTTGAAACTCGAAAGCTCCGCGCGCAAGCTCACATTTGAGTGCGGCAGCTTCAAATTGAAATCCGTCAGCTCGAACGCATCGCGATGCAGCAGAAATTTTCCCGTCGTATCGAACCGGAAAGCCGCATCGCCCTTCGCCGCCACCTCGATCTGATACCACTCGAAATCGCCGATGTACGAATCGGCACCGGTGAGTGGGTGGTCGTACGCGAGATGAAAGTGAAAATTCTTCCCGTGCGCGCTCAGGGCCGTTTTCTGATTGTTGTAGCTCACCACTCCGTTTTGAATGTCGAGCATCCCCACGCGCAATCCAAAGAGCGTCTCCTGCCATGGCTTATTGCTCGGAGGGATGCGCGGCGTGGGAATGTTGCTCGCGCCAGATTTGTCGATCCGCACATTCAATTCCGGATTCTGCGCGGAAAATCGGTCGAGCCGCACGTCGCGCCCGAAAAACGACAGAACCGTGAGCCCCACATCGATGTGATCCGCGTGAAAAAGCGGTGGCGTGCCCGCGGGCTCCGAGCCATGCAGCGTCAGATCGTCGATCTGCGCGCGCAGCCGGATCGCCTGCAGATGAAATCCACCCATCTCCACGCGCGCGCCCGTCCGGTCTTCGAGCTGCGTAACGATGGCTTTCCGCAGAATGCTTTCCGCCACGCTGTTTCCCAGCTTGTACACAAGGATCGCCGCAATCGAGATCAGCACCGCCATCGCGATTAGCGAGTGCCGGATCCATCGCCAGATCCTCGAGCCCTTCATTGCGGGCTCCGCTGCGGCGCCGGCGTTGTGGACGTTGTGGGCGCGCTAGGCGTGGCGGGCGTCACCGGAGCGGCGACGTTGGCTGGCGCAGTGGGTGTGGATGCCGCAGGCAGCGCGTCTTGCTTAGACACGATGTCCAGTTTCACGCGGTCCCGCGTATCGGTCAGCCACTTGTCCGCTCGTGCCTGAATCGCGCGCAAAATCAAGATCTCGCGGATCGTATCGTCCACATCATCGAGCGGAGGCACTTCCTGGTTCCGCGCCTTCAACTGCGGCGCAAATTCCTTGTTGTAATAATCCTCCACCTGCTGGTCGGTCACCTGTGCCGCGGGCCGGAACCGGTAATCGATGAATCGCGAGAGATAGAGCTGCTGCGAAATCAGCCGGCGTACCGCAGCGGGCGAGAGCCCCGCGGCCGCGCAGCGCTGCTGAAATTCCTCAGGCGATGCAAACTGCTTCGTAAATTCCGCCACCGCGCGATCCACATCCGCAGCCGTCGGCTGCGCGTATCGCGCCGTCACTGCTTCGGTGCGCACCAGCCACTGATCCGCAAGCAGTCGGATCAACTCCGCGCGCGACTTCGCCTTTCCATCCACCAGCTGCTCAAACGCGCCGAGCTCGCGAATCTCGCTTTCGGTGATTACATCATCTTCAATGCGCGCCGCCACGCCATCCACGTTCCGTGTCTGCGGAATCGAAATCGACGCGCGCACCGTTACAGCCCACGCCGCAACCACCAACGCGAGCGACGCAACCACTATCGAATTGGCAATCGCGCGCCGCACTAAAACACCGCTCCAATGTTGAACGAAAATCCCACGTGGGGCAGCGTGTACGTCCGCGTCACCTCATACGGCGGCGGGCACGGATTCGGCAGCGGCGACGTGGGCGCCTCGCACACCGTAGCCGGATATTGCGCCGGATTCAGCAGGTAGCCGATATCCACGCGCACCGGTCCGATCGGCGTCGGATACCGCACGCCGAACCCGATCGTGTGTGAAAAATAATTCAGCTCCGTGTCCGATTTCGATTTCCAATCCAGGTTGATGTGCGCCACGTCCGTGAAAACGTTGCCACCGTCGTAGAACAACGTCCCGCCAAGCCGGTTGCCGATGATCGGCAGCTTCATCGGGAATCGCAGTTCCTGGTTGAACATCAACAGGCCTAATCCGCCAATCGGAAATCCCGTCACCGGATCGCGCGGCCCCGCTTGGTTCAAGCTGAATCCGCGCAGCGACTGCCCGCCTCCCGCAAAAAACCGCTCCGGCAACGGCACGTCCACTTCATGGCTGTCGCCGAAGACGTGCTCGATTCCAAACCGCGTCGATCGCGCGAAAACGAAATCGCGCCCAAACGAATAGAACGACGAATTCTGAAAGAAGCCGCGCACGAAGCTCGCACTCGACCCCAGCGTCCTCGACGAAACGCTCAAATCCACCGAATTAAACGTCCCGTGCTTCGCCTCCGTCGGATTGTCGCGCCGGTCCCGCGCGTACGTAATTCCGAATCCCGACACCAGCGTCGGCTGGCTGTACAGCGGAATTTCCTCCGGCGAAACTTTTCCGTTCAAATTGCTCGCCAGCACGCGCCGGAAAAAATACCGGTACTGAATCGAACTCGCCGGCGACAATTTCTGCGTGATCTGAAACGCGCCCTCATACCGGATCGACGTGAACGTATCCACATCCAGCGTCTTGTCCGCGAATCCCGTCAGCGACGCGCTCAACGTCTTGTACCCGAGAAACTGGTCCGCCGTGTACGCCAGCAGCGCGCGATATTGCAGCGTGCTCGCTCGCGCCTTAAACGAAAGCGTCTGCGCCCGCCCAAACATATTTGACCGCGCCACTTCCAAAATCCCGCGTGGACTCGCCACAATCGACGTCCCATTCGGATTGTTCCCCGCGCCCGCGATGCTCAGCACCTCAAACCCGCCGCCGTACCCGATCGTGTACCGGCTTCCCTCTTGAACGTCCACCACCATCGTCTTATCCGGATCGCTGCCCGCCGGATTTTGCGGCGCAATCTGCACGCGCGTAAAAACGCCCAGGTTGTAAAGCCGCCGCTGCGTCTCCACCACGTCTCCCTCGCGCAACGGCCCGCCCGGCTTGATCGCCACCTGCCTCGCGATGATCGACGGCCGCGTGAACTGGTAGCCCGTCAGCAGCACCTTCGCCACATCGATCCGCGGCCCTTCCGTGATTTTGTACGCGAGTTTCACCATGTCCGGCTTCGCGCCCGGCGTCACCTGATCCTCGAAATGCGCCTCCGGATAACCCTCGTTGTAATACATCGCCAAAATATTGTTGCGGTCGCTCGCCACGCCCGCCGCCGAGTACGGCTGCCCCGGCGACGATCCCGTCACATTCAGCAGCGTCTCGCTCGAAAGATCGTTGTTGCCCACAATGTCCAGCGCCTCGACTCGCGTCTGCGCGCCTTCCGTAATCTTGAACGTCACGTACAAATTATTTTTCTTGCCGCTGTAATCCGTATCCGTCTCCGCCGCCACCTGCGCATCCAAAAATCCGTTCGATAGGTAGAGGTTCTTGATCGAATCCGTATCGCTGCGCACCAGCGACTGGCTGAATTTCCCGTTCGCCGCAAACGACGCAGGCTGCAGCGCCAGCCGGCTCGTCAGCAAACTCTTGCTGAAATATTTGTTCCCCACAAAACCCACGCCCGCCAGGCGATAGTGGTCGCCGCGGGTCACATCAAAACTGATCACGCGCTCTTTCGCGCTCGCATCGTCATGCGACGAAACTTCCACGTCCGCGTTGAAATATCCCAGCGCCTGAAAATAATCGCGAATGTTCCGCCGTCCCTCTTGCAGCAGATCGTCGTCCACCGCGCCTTCCGCATACACCGGCACCAGCTGCCGCAATTTATCCTTGCTCACCTTCGCGCCGTTGATCACCACGCGCACACGCGGCCCGGTGGACACCTGATACTGCAGCGGCACCTGATTCGCCGCCGCATCGTAAACGCCCGGCTGAATCAAAATGCCCGCTCCCAAATACCCCTGGTTCAGAAAATATTTTTTCAGTCGCTGCGTCGCGCGTGTCAGCCGCGCCGTCGTCAGCGTGTCCTTCAAGCTGATCTTCGACCGCTTGATCAGCTCCTGATCCGAAACCGGCGTTTCGTTCTTCACCTGAAAACTTCCCACCGTCGCGCGCATCCCGGGAATCACGCTCACCAAGATGTCCATCTGCCGCGTCTCAGGGTGCGGCGTCAGCGTCCAATTGATCTCCGGTTTGTAAAGTCCTTCGCTCTGCAGCACGTCCTTCAACCGGTCGATCGCATCGCGCAGCGAGCTCTCGCGAAACGGCTCGCCCAATCCCAGCCGCATCGCTGCAAGCGCCGCCGCTTCGCTCGGCGGCTCTTTCAACCCGCTCACGCGCACCACGTTGTTGTAAAAATTCCGCTGCACCACGAAATCCACGCGCGCGCCGCCCGCCACCGGCTCGGCATTGACCTGGATGTCCGCGTAGTCGCCCGTGCGGTACAAAGCGCGCAGGCTCTCCCGCTCATCGTCGTAATTAAACGGCTTTCCCACCGTCACCGGCATCGCCGGAAGCCTTTGCATCACCGGCGCACCCGACGTATCCACCACGCGGATCTCCGTGACCGTTTCGTCCTCGGGAAATCCTGACGGCTCGGCAATCGTCACCGGCGTCTTCGGCTCAGGTTGCGCCTGCTGCGCGAAGACCGGCTGAGAGAACCCGAAATTCACACCTAGGAAGGCTAAAAGTAGTAGCGAGGGGGCCAAAACCCGCGTGAGCGCGGCGCGCGGATTGTTTCCGTATCTCATGCAGGCAAAGGAGTAAGACGGAAGGTTAGCATGGCGCGTTGCCTCGCCAGAGCAAAAAGGGGCTATGATGTGAGTTCCGCGCGAAACTGCGAATCGCCGCGATTTTACGGGCCTATCCGAGAGCCGATGACTCCCGAACAGCGCGAAAAATACTCACGCCAGATCCTCTTCCACGGCCTCGGCGAAGCGGGGCAGGAACGCTTGCTCGCATCGAGCGCCGTGCTCGTTGGATGCGGCGCGCTGGGTACTGTGGCTGCGAACCTTCTCGCTCGTGCGGGAGTCGGCCGCCTGCGCATCATCGACCGCGATTTCGTCGAACTCTCAAACCTCCAGCGCCAGACGCTCTTCGAGGAATCCGACGCTCGCGAGGCGCTCCCCAAAGCCGTCGCCGCCGAGCGCCGCCTCCGCGCCATCAATCCCGATGTGCGCGTCGAAGCCGTCGTCGAAGACCTCACGCCCGACAACGTCGAAGACTTGCTCGAAAGCTTCCCGCTGATCGTCGATGGCACAGACAATTTCGAGACGCGCCTGCTCGTCAACGACGTCGCCATCTCCACCGCCACGCCGTGGATTTACGCCGCCGCCGTTGGAAGCTACGGCGTCACGATGAACGTTCTTCCAGGTGAGACAGCTTGCCTCGCATGCCTCGTCGAATCGAGCGCAGATGGCGCCACCACAGATGCCGAGGAAACCTGCGACACCGCAGGCGTGTTAAACGCTGCCGCTGGAGTGGTCGCGTCGCTTGAAGCCGCCGAAACAATCAAGTTTCTAGCGGGCCATCGCGAACAGCTCAACCGCAAGCTCGTCTCCTGTGACGTGTGGACCAGCAAATTCCAGTCGATCCACGTCGCGCGCAATCCCGAATGCCGCGCGTGCGCGCGCCGCGATTTCCGCTACCTCAATGGAAAAGCCCAGCCGCACATCTCCATGTGTGGCCGCGATTCCGTGCAAATCCATGAGCGTCACCGCAAGATCGATCTCGGTGAACTCGGCCAGCGTGTCGCTGGCGCAACGGGCAGCCCGGTGCGTCGGAATGAGTTTCTGCTGAAGTTTGAAGTGCAGTCCTACGAAGTGACGGTCTTCGCCGACGGCCGCGCCATCGTGAAAGGAACGCAGAATCCCGCCATCGCACGATCTCTCTACGCAAAATTTGTGGGAGCTTAGAAAAAACTAGCCGACGAAGCGCCGCATCGCGGACTGCCGCATCGCGCTGCGATCGATATTTTCGCGCGTATTCATCAGTGTGAGCAGGGTGCTCAGCACGCGCGCCTTCAATTCATCCGACATCGAAAATCCGCTCGTCGCCACCGTCACCAGCGACTCGCCGCGACCGGAAATCTTCTTCATGAATTCTTTCTGTCGCTCGTGGCTCGTGTTCGATAGCGCGGTTTCGCGGCGCATCTCCGCGCACTCATTTTCGATCACCAGTGTGAAGTGCATGACGCAGAGATGCTCCGCCGCGAGTCCCGCGGGTACCGTGAGCTTGCATCCCTTTGCCGTGCAGTTTTCAGCCACTGATCGACCTCAAACAGGCTCAAACAGACTCAAGCAGACTTCTCCGCCTGCTTCCACCGAGTGTATGCACGACGCAGCGCGCGCGCCAGATGCGCGTAAAGGCCTTGCGCTCAATCCGATAGCAGCTAGTTGGCGACGAAGGAAACGGTTCGAGACGAAACACTGGCCCGCAAATCGCTCATTACAATAGGTTTATTGCGCCGGCTCGGCCGGCTTGTGCTCGCCCGAGTGGTATTGCGACCACGGCCCGGCGTCCATATCTTGCATCACCGGGGCCTGCCAGCCGTACTCGGGATGCGCGTCGAGGAACGGTTGCGCTTTGAAATCGGTGCCGCAAGGATGCCCGATTCGCGCAACGAAGCTCATCGTTTCGGCCATGTGCGTGTCGATCACTTTGCCTTCCACCGAACCCGTCGGATTAAACGGGTGCGAATCGCGCGACGGGTCGCCCGGCGTTGGCTTGTCGCCGTGGCCGCAAAGCGTGCGGTGATTCGGATCCTCTTTTTTCTCGTACGCGTCGTAGTGGTCGGAGATAAAAGCTTCGGCCAGCGCCGTGTCGATCTTCCCGCGATTCGCTTCCATCAACTGATCCCAGCGAACGTGGCGCGCGTTCGGCGAACTCGAAGCCAGCTGCGGATCAAACGTCGTCTCGTCCGCGATGATTTTCGGGTCGCTCGCGAAATTTGAGCCGACGAAGTAGCCGTCTTTCGTCTTCCACACGTTGTAATGCTGCAGTCCAAGTTCGAACCGTGCGATTTCGCCGGTCTTGCGGTCCGCCAGCAGCCAGTCGTTCGCGTAGCCGCCGTTATTTCCGTCCAGCATGATCTTCACGTAGTCGTCGATCGATGCGGAGTACTGCATCGCTTTGCGCGCGCGTACAAATTCCGGCTTGCCGTTCACGTCCCAGCCGTGAAAATCCGAAATCGTCGTCTCGGTGATTATCAAGCCGTCGGAGTTCACTCCGAAATCGTCGTCGCTCGCGATCACTCCCGGAAATCCATCCATCAAAAACGCGTAGCCCTTCTCGGGAACCACGTCGAAGATGATGTTCCAGTGAACGCCGTAGCTGTAGTTCGTCCAATTGTTGTGCGCCATCACGATCTGCCCGTTTTTCGTGTAGCTGCCTGCAGCGACGAAAGCGCTGCAGTGATCGTGTTTGTCGGACGCCTGCTTTGGCATTTTCGGTGGGCTCACCTGCTCGTCCAGCCACGGCACGTAATAATCCGCAAGCTCCATGAACGCGTTCATCGCCACGATGTCGTCGAGGTCGAGCTTCACCTTCCGCGCCGCGAGGCCGTCGGCGATTCCCTGCAGCTCCGCCTGATATTCCGAATCGATCTTCGGCCACAGCATCTGCCGCCCAGCGCGCCGAAAAAATTCCCAGTCGCGATTCGAATTGTGCGTCATGTCCAGCTGCACCGCCGCAAACGCATTCGCGATTTCCTGCGACAGCAGATAGCCATGCTGATACCCGACATCGTGCGGCGATCCTTCCAGGTGAACGTAGATCCACCCATCGCGCTCGAACCGGTACGCCTTCGCCAGCGCTGCGTCCTTCTGCGGCGTCGCACCGGCGACCGTGTGGGCTTTTGGAGTTGGAGCTGCCTGGGCGATGGACGCTGAGGCAATGCAAAGAATTGCAACGGCACCGAGCAGAAGGCTGGGTCGCGTCAAATTCGGCTCCTTATTTAGCGCTCAGAAGTGAGCATTGTAATGCACAGCTGGTCGTAACGAAGTGTGCCTTTGCGTTTCCGCGCGCGCCTCGGGGCGCGTCCGACAGCCACCCCGGGCGGTCCTCCTACGACCTCGCATCCCGCCACCACCACTACCCACCGCCGGCCCACGCCCCCGCACCTGAGGCAAACGCAGCGAGCGCTCGCAGCCCGCTGCGCTCTGAGTGTTTTTCGAATTTGTACCGCGGGCGTTTTGAAAAATCGCCCGTCATCTGAATTTGCGCAACAACGCAAATTCACAATGGGAAATGCCAGCGGCATGACGAAGTGCCCCTCTTACGCTTTTGCTTTTGCTTTTGCTTTTGCTTTTGCTTTTGCTTTTGCTTTTGCTTTTAGCGCGGCTCGCCTTTAAGCCGCGTCATCCTGAGCGCAGCGAAGGACCCCTCTTCGCCATTGACTTTGACGTTGCCATCGGCGATCGCGCGAAGCGCGTCCGACAGCCTCACAGGCGGTCGTCCTGCGACCCCGCATCTCACCACAAGCGCCACCTACTGCCGGCCCACGCACCCGCACCTAAGGCGAACGCAGCCCGCTGTAACTTAGACTTTCGACTCTGAGCCCACCTTTTGCGTCCGCCGTGGCGGGGCTCTCTCCGCGGTTGACTCTTCCACTTCCTCCGGCGAGCGCACCACTCCGCTTCTCCAATACCGCGTTTATCAGGCACGTGCAATTGCCAGCCGCTACCTGTAGATTATTTTTTTTGCGAGGGCTATTAATCTTGTCCGCAATGAATCGACCAACTCCAGACAAGCGTGCGTTGAAAATACTTTTTTCAACCTACTGGTCGTCCTCCGGTTGGAAAACAAACCCCGATATATCTGCCGACGATTTCGCCTACGCCAAAAGCGCGGGATTAATGTTCGATTCAGAGCATCTGTCGCACGACGAAGCCGTCGCCTGGGCGCTCAAATCCCGAAATTCAGTCTCGAAAGAGCTGGTCATCGACCAGTTCTTGACAAGCCTATCGAGCCGCCGACTAGATCTGCGTTCGGCGCTAGGCAGTTTTGCATGCGGCCTCAACTTTTTCAGACACACGTGGCGCGAGGCAGACAATCCAACGCGGTTTTTTTGCCCCATCTGCAACATGCACCAACGCTCTGACGTTCCCGACGACTTAAGCATTCTGAATTTCGAGCGGTTCAAGTGGGGAGGTGTCCGGCACACAGAACCAATCTACATAGGCTTCGATTTAGCAGAAGCGAAACGAAACGGTTTCGCATCGCCTACGGCCGAAGATCGCGAGGTTCTCGATCAAATTCTTGAAACGGCTCGTAGCTTGCCATCGGCAGCCAAACCGGGCGACCTTGAAAAGGAACTAGCGTCACTGCTTCCATCAAACACGCCCGAGCGCAGGACCTTAATCGGAATTCTCGGATACTGCGGCATTTTAACTGAACCCTCGCGGCCCAATTTTCTTGAGACATATCCGCGAGCTTTCGAGCGACAGGAGTCTCCCATTTGGAAAAACGACTGGCCATACCCGGTGCGTTGGTGGCGCGGTGCATTCGGAATTGACGAGAGGGCGGTCGGCTTCTGGTTTCCTGGTCTGCAAAAGTCAAAGTCCTGATCAGTCGCGTTAGCGTAGGTTGAGCCCAGTTTCCGGTTACCGCGTTTATCAGAGTTGCCGCCACTTCGGACAGTCAACCTAATTTTCGGGTCGAAGGGAGTAACCCGCGGGGAGCACTGCTTTTTCCAAACGAATCTCATCGTCCTCAACAGGGATTCGAATCTCTACTTTGGCCGAGTAGCGCATCACAATTACGAATGTGAACGGTGAGTTAGTCAAGTCGAGGTGATATTTTTCAGATTTGCCATTCGCATCGCCGAGCATGTCAGGCAACTCGTAATAGTCCTTGCCTGAATGTATCGAAATCTTTTGAGAGATGTCCTTGTAAGTCCCGTATTGGAGGACAGGATCGTGTCCGTGATTATTCACGACGTCGTATCCGAATCCAACGAACCGAGCGGAAAGTGGTCCTTCACCTTTACCCCTCACCTCGAGCAGGTCAGAATTGGTTACATACATCTTCTTCCCGGACAACAAATTGTCATAAGTGTATGTATTCGGAGAATCGCAGCATCCCCATGCAGTGAAGCGGAAGAAGAGGTCACGAACTTCTCCTTCATTTGCCTTCTCACGAGCCGTCCAGCGCAGTTCTCTGTCGCGCGGATTCGTCATCGTCCATGCTGTGACCGTGGCGTCTCCGCGCATCCCTTCGATTACGGGCGTATTCTCGTTGTGGTATTTCTCTTCTAGAAGTAGCGCAGCCTCGTAGGTCCCTTTGTCACCTAAAACCTCTTTGTAATGGAACGAGCCGTTTTCCGTCACGTAAGTCCAGGAGCCCTTATCTTCCCGGACGTAAGCAGACGAGGTCGTGTGAAAACCCAACGAATCACGAGCCGGCGCTTCTTGTTTAGTACTCTTCGAGCACGACGCGAGAGAAGCCGCGGCAGCTAGAGAAAAAACGAAGAAGTGTCGAAACATAGGCCGCATTCTAGCCGAACCTGAATCGTTGCGTTGAACATCTTGGCGTCGCCGATAGGAGCCAAGGCCTTACGTCGCGTTACCGGACATCTAAAGTAGAAGTGCAGCGCGAGCGACCAAGGATTTCACGCCCTCTTTAGCTTTCTCGCTCGAAGCTTTAGAAAATCCTGCTCGATCCACACCTGAGTCAGCCGCTTAGGATGAAGCTCGACGTGGCCGTATTCGTCAAAACCCTTGATCGTGTAGACCCTGCCGAGCATGAATCTGAACAGCTTCGTGGTGCCCAACTCCGTGTCTAATTTCTTCGAGATGGATAACCTCGGAATACCGATGACCTTCACCTTATCGCCGATTCTGAGTTTTCCGGCTCGCATAGCTGCGAGTTTATCAGAGCGTGCGCCGAAGTCCCGGTAAGGCGCGTTACCGGACAAGTGCTCGCGCCGGTCTGGCGCGCGTCACGTAACCGCTAGCTGTCGTGAACGACGTCGGAGATGTAAAAGTTGTACGCGTAAAGCGCTGGCCAGCTCGCGAGCTTAATTCCCTAACTCAGTAGTACGGACCCTCCGTAACACGCCACGAGGGCAGTTTCGCGATCCCCTGTCCCCTCAAAGCCCGCATCACCGCCACACCGCCTGCCCCACCAGAATCGCACCCACTACGATGAGCCCCACATACACCACGCGAAAATATTCCGCGCCGCGCATCCGCTGGTTGATCGCGCGGCCCAGCACTACCGCAATCCCCACCGCCGGCAGCGACCACAAAAAATAATGCAACACCGGCCCGCGCCACAGCCCAAGCGCCGCATAGCCCACCAGGCCCACAAAACTCACCGGCAAAAAATATCCCTGTAGCGTCGCGCGAAAATGTTGCGGCGACCACCCCCTCATCGCGCCGTACACCGCAAGCGGCGGCCCGTTCATCCCGTACGCTCCGCCCAGCACTCCCGATAAAAATCCGCATCCCGCGACCCAGCCCCACCGGTCGCGCTCCAGATGCAGCGTCGTGCGCGCCGCCAGCGAGTAGATCGAAAAGGCGATAATCAGCGCGCCCAATCCGATCTTCATCGCGTGCCCGTTCCCCCGCGCCAGCAGCCATACCCCGAGCGGAATTCCAGCCAGCGGCGCAGCCACCGTCACCGGAATTCTC